>Ga0209692_10000126_pt1 | contig 251356 bp, 237 predicted proteins | sample tdDd472_FD_187129 | JGI IMG/M metagenome (GOLD analysis project Ga0209692, IMG submission 187129) | Marine sediment microbial communities from the Atlantic coast under amendment with organic carbon and nitrate - tdDd47.2 (SPAdes)... | ecosystem: Environmental > Aquatic > Marine > Coastal >... | reverse complement strand
TTCATGGCGGAGCGACGGGGATTCGAACCCCGGAGAGCTTGCGCTCAACACGCTTTCCAGGCGTGCGCCTTAAACCACTCGGCCATCGCTCCTCCAGAAAGATGGGCGCAATATAGCCATTCAGGGCCAAGACGCAAGAGAGAACAAGCCCCAGCTCAATAATTCTGGTCTCATCATTCGGGCTGATTTGGTCTACTGAGGTATCTTGCTTAGTTATCATCCATGCGTAGTGCGGCAATAAAGGCGTCATGGGGAATATCCACCTTGCCAAATTGGCGCATACGCTTCTTACCTTTTTTCTGCTTATCCAGCAGCTTGCGTTTACGAGAAGCATCACCACCGTAACATTTGGCGGTCACGTCCTTGCGCATGGCGGCAATGGTTTCGCGGGCGATAACTTTACCGCCTATGGCGGCCTGAATTGGAATCTTGAACAATTGGCGTGGAATCAAATCCTTCAGGCGCTCGCACAATGCCCGGCCGCGGCGTTCGGCAACACTGCGATGCACCAGCATCGCTAAGGCGTCGACAGGTTCAGCATTGACCAAAATCGACATCTTCACCAAATCGCCCTCGCGGTAGTCATGCATATGATAATCAAAGCTGGCATAGCCGCGGGTGACGGATTTCAAGCGGTCATAAAAGTCATAGACCACTTCGTTGAGCGGCAACAGATAGACCAGCATGGCGCGTGCGCCTGCATAGGTTAGTTGTTGTTGCTCACCGCGCTTGTCTTCGCACAGCTTTAAAACGGAGCCCAAATATTCGTCCGGCACCATGATTGTTGCTTCGATCCATGGTTCTTCGATGCTTTTGATTTTAACCACATCTGGCATATCGGATGGGTTATGCAGTTCCAGAACTTCGCCATCTGTCATATGGATGCGATAAACCACGCTGGGGGAAGTGGTGATCAGGTCCAAATCAAATTCGCGGTAAAGGCGTTCTTGAATAATCTCCAGATGCAAAAGCCCCAAGAACCCGCAGCGGAAACCAAAGCCCAGAGCCGCGGATGATTCGGGCTCATATTCAAAGCTTGCGTCATTGAGCCGTAATTTTTTCAGGCTTTCGCGCAAATGCTCAAAATCGCTGGCATCGGCCGGAAACAGACCGCAAAAGACAACCGACTGGGATGGATTAAATCCGGGCAGGGGGTCTTTCACCGGGTTTTTGACCGTGGTGATGGTATCACCCACGTGGGTATCGGCAACTTCTTTGATGGCAGCGGTGATAAATCCGATTTCGCCGGGACCCAACTCGGCAACAGGCAGGGCTTTTGGTGTGAAGACCCCTGCGCGTTCGACAAGATGTTCAGAGCCTGCGGCCATCATTTTAATCTGCATGCCTTTTTTAAGAACACCGTCAATGATGCGGACCAAAATAACAACGCCCAAATAGGAATCATACCAGCTATCAACCAACAACGCCTTTAATGGCGCGTCGCGCTCACCTTTTGGCGCAGGCAGATGATGCACCAACGCCTCTAGAACGTCTTTAATGCCTTGGCCAGTTTTCGCCGACACGGCAATCGCGCCGGACGCATCAAGACCAATGACATCTTCAATCTGTTGGCAGACGCGGTCGGGCTCGGCGGCGGGTAAGTCGATCTTATTCAGAACGGGAATGATCTCATGATCATTGTCCAGCGCTTGATAGACGTTGGCCAGCGTTTGTGCCTCGACCCCCTGACTGGCATCCACGACCAAAAGCGAGCCTTCGCAGGCTGCCAAAGACCGCGAGACTTCATAGGCAAAATCCACATGTCCCGGGGTATCCATCAGGTTGAGGATATATTCCTGACCATCGTCGGCTTTATATATAAGGCGGACGGTTTGAGCTTTGATGGTGATTCCGCGTTCTCGCTCGATATCCATGCTATCGAGCACTTGCTCGGTCATTTCCCGGTCTGTTAATCCACCACAGAATTGAATCAAACGATCGGCCAAGGTGGATTTACCATGGTCGATATGGGCGATGATCGAAAAATTGCGTATGTTGTTATGACTTGTCATGGCGCGTATTTAGCACTCGGCGTCACGCGCGCCAAGTTAAACTGACGTCGAATGTAAGAATCTGCTGCGAAAGATTTGTTGCAGGGCGTCTTGGCCTACCAGTCAGACATCATTTTGCCGCCGCCACCGGTCTTATAGGCGAGAATTCGCCAGACTTGTAGCTGCCCGCTTTGCAGCATTTTTGAGCGCCGCGCCCAAAACTCTGCCTCGCTTAGCAAGGGGTCGATCAGGTGTTTGCCATCTTCTGATTTCATCAATTCAGCAACCACTGTACCAGCGTCTTTCCATGCCTTGGAAATCAGGTCGATATATTGTTTGGAGATATCTTCGCTCACCCGAACAGCAAATCCTGCATTCTTGACCATGCCTTCTAACTCATCGGACAGGACGCAAAAGGGGCGCGTAGGTTCTCGGTCGCGCCATTCTCGAAACTCTTCCTTCATCACCACACTTTCTGACCCCAGCACATAGTCGGTCAACAGAAACAGCCCTTCCTTTTTGGTTGCGTCAAACAGATGGGCAATCAGGTCTTTTTTCTTTTCAACGGTGAACAGGCTTTCCTTAGCGAAAATTCGATCGTAATTGCGGTCGAATTTCGCGACATCTTCGGGGTCATACTGTGCAAGGGTGACTTTCTTGGCCATGCCTTTGACTTTGGATATTTCATTGCCCTGTTGCACCAGCTTGCCAGATGCTTCAAGGCCCGTGATCCAAACCCCAAAATTTTGCGACAAAGCGCGCGCCGGGCCTCCAAGGCTCGCGCCCACCACAAGCATGCTCATCTTGGGATCTAGTGCCAGCAATTGGGTCATAGAAATAATTTGTTCGCTGCCCCCGGGACCGCAATAGCCTTCGCCCCAAATCAACTGGCTAACAGCAGCGCGCGCATCGCTCCAGGCATCTCCATCGCTGGGGGCGAGCAGGTCTTCTTTGTCCTCGGCGGCAGGCTCAGGCGCGGCGGCTGCGTCAGATGCTGAGGAACCATTGTGTTCATCATCTTTTTCGCTGCCCAAACCGATGCCCATGCGTTCGGCAAATTCCTGCGCATCATACCCCTCCCACCAAGCTTTAAGCTTAAGCTTCAGGGGCAATTTATCTGCATCCCGTTCCACCATGCTACGAGGCCTCGTCTTCCGGCCCCATGGCGCCATCTGTGGGGGTCATGTCGCTGGTAATGCTTTCGACGGCAAACTGTGCCGCTTCAACACTATCGCCTAGGTCTACAGCAAAGCCTTTGGCATCGTGGCGCACCACATTGCCGGAAACAGCCGTGATGTCCTCGCCCGTCAATCGAACTTGGGTTCCGATTTCGGGGCGCTCATCGGAGCCCAAAAGCACCCCACCAAAGGAAATATTCAGCACATGGACAGCAATGCAGTCGTCGCCGAGGTGAAGCTTCAATTCGGTGCCGGTTTGAATTCTATTTTTATGGTCGCGTCTCTCGCCCATTCATATTCCTCTGGGGCAAGATTATCAGTTTGGATAGTTAAAAGCGAATTAACTATAGAAAACTACTCTAAAACCCCTGATAGCTTAATAAATAGCGGATTCTCAGTGAAATTAAAGGAAAAACGGGCGGGGCCGTGCGTTCAGCAATGCTAACCGCGCAGCGTTCCCCCCGTTGCTTTACCCACTGCGGCGACGATTTTCTTGGCGATTGCGTCCAATTCGTCGTCGGTGAAGGTTGCCTCAACAGGTTCCAACCGAACAGCAATGGCCAGCGACTTGGTCTCGGGTTCCATGCCTTTCCCGGCGAAAACATCAAACAGGGTGACCGCTTTGATGTGCTTTTTATCGGCCCCTCGCGCGGCTTGCATTAAATCAGCAGCAGCGGTATCGGCATCGACAACAAAGGCAAAGTCACGAACCACGGGCTGCAAAGCATTCATTTTTGCGGCTGGTTTTGTGGCGGAAGACTTGCGCGATGGTGGCAGGTTATCCATGAAGACCTCAAAGGCAACAACAGGACCATCAATGTCCAATTCCTTGAGGATTGCGGGGTGTAATTCGCCAAAGTTTGCTAGCACCATTTTCGGGTTCAGCCGCAGGGTGCCACTGCGCCCTGGGTGATACCAATCAGGCGCGCCATCAAAGACGCGGATATTATCAGTTGGTGCCCCAGCTGCGGCCAGCGCGGTCATGGCATCAGCCTTGGCGTCAAATGCGTTGACGTCGCGACGGGGAGTATTCCAATGGATGGGGCCAGCGCTGCCTACGCGCAAACCAGATGCCACAAGGCTTTGACCATCCGGTGTGTCGTCCCGATATTGCGGTCCGACCTCGAACAGGCGAATGAGGTCCATGCTGCGATCAAGATTGCGTCTGGCCGCGTCCAACAGGTTGGGCAGCAGCGATGGACGCATGATCACCAGTTCGGAACTGATTGGGTTGGCCAAACGAAGGGCGTCTTCGATCCCGCCAAAGCGGTTGCTCTGGTCTTCGGAGATGAAGGACCAGGTGACGCACTCATTGAAACCACAGCTTGCCAGTGCGCGTCGGGTCGCCCGTGATCGACGCTGCGCCGTGGTTAGCGTTGGCTTGGCGACATCGTTCAAACGCGGCAGAGACGCGACCGGGATGTTGTCATAGCCATGAATGCGCAAGACCTCTTCGACCAAATCAGCGGGGCCAACGATATCGGTGCGCCAGCTTGGTACACTGACGTGCCATGTGCTGCCGTTTTGATCTTTGGCGGTAAAGCCAAGACGCTCAAGAATGGCAATTATTTCACTTTGTTTCAGCGTTAGACCGCCAAGGCTGGCGACGCGGCCGGTATCGAAGTTGATCACTTTGTCGAAGATGGGCACTTCGCCTGCTATGGTCATTTCGCTTGGTTCGCCACCGCACAGGTCCATGATTAGCTTGGTGGCCAGTTCAATGCCGGGGATGACGAAATTCACATCTACGCCGCGCTCAAACCGATAACGCGCGTCGCTTTCAATACCGTGCACGCGGCCTGTCATGGCGGTGCGGATCGGGTCGAACAGCGCGGCCTCGACCAGAACGTCGGTGGTGGTTTCGGTACAGCCGCTTTCCTCGCCGCCCATAACGCCACCAAACCCTAAAACGCCATTGTCATCAGCAATAACGCATTCTTCGCCTTTCATTTGGTAGGTCTTGCCGTCCAGCGCCAACAGGCTCTCGCCCTTTTCCGCCAAGCGCGCGTGCAAGGTGCCGCTGAGTTTTGCAGCATCAAAAACATGCAGGGGCCGGCCACGGTCATAGGTGACAAAATTTGTGATATCCACCAGCGCGGAAATGGGGCGCAGGCCAATGGCTTTCAGTTTGTCCTGTAGCCATTTGGGGCTGGGGCCATTTTTCACGCCGCGGATATAGCGACCGACAAATAATGGGCAGGCATCTCTGTCATTGTCACTGAATTTTAGTGCGATATCGACAGGGTTTTTGTAGCGGCCGGGGATTGGTTTGATTTCATCAGCTTTGAGTATTCCAAAACCACTTGCGGCTAAATCGCGCGCGATGCCCGCAACACCCAAGCAATCTTGACGATTTGGGGTAATCGCAATCTCAATCACCGGGTCATCCAGCCCGGCGAGGTCGGCATAGGGCGTGCCAGCGGGGGCGTCAGTTTTCAAATCAATAATGCCATCATGTTCGTCCGAGAGCATTAATTCGCGCTCGGAACACAGCATACCGCTGGATTCCACGCCGCGAATTTTGGTTGGTTTCAGGTCAATACCGGTGCCGGGAATATGCGTGCCAGAGGGCGCGAAAACACCCTTCATGCCCGTGCGTGCATTGGGCGCGCCACAGACAACTTGGACAATTCCGTCACCCGTATCTACCTTGCAAACCCGCAGGCGGTCAGCGTCAGGGTGTTGCTCGGCACTGATCACGTGCGCCACCTTAAAGGCCGCCAATTGCTCGCCCATATTGGTGATCTTCTCAACCTCTAGGCCGAGCGACGTGAGGCGTGCGCTCAAATCATCGAGCGAGGCATCCATGTCCAGATAGTCCTTGAGCCAGCTTAGAGTAAATTTCATCGGCTTAACCCCCCGGCAATGGTGGGTATGTCGAGCGGCAAAAACCCATAATGGCGCATCCAGCGCAGATCAGCATCAAAGAAGGGGCGCAGGTCGGTCATGCCATATTTGAGCATAGCAAGACGGTCGATGCCGCAGCCAAAGGCAAAGCCTTGATATTTTTTACTATCCAAACCGCAATGGTCCAACACTTTGGGATTGACCATGCCACAGCCGAGGATTTCCAACCAATCGTCGCCTTCGCCGATGCGCAATTCACCACCCTTGAAACTACAGCCGATATCGACCTCGGCGGACGGCTCGGTGAAGGGGAAATAGCTGGGGCGGAAGCGCATTTTGATGTTGTCCACCTCGAAGAATGCGGTGACAAAGGCTTCAAGCGTGCCCTTCAGGTGACCCATATGGGTGTCTTCATCGATGACCAATCCTTCGACCTGATGGAACATGGGGGTGTGGGTGGCGTCCGAATCTGATCGATAGGTGCGGCCCGGCGCGATGATGCGCAGGGGCGGCTGGCTATTTTGCATGGTGCGGATCTGTACCGGCGATGTGTGCGTGCGCAGGACCTTGCGATCGCCGTTTTCGTCCTCTGGCAGATAAAACGTGTCATGCATTTGCCGTGCGGGATGTTCCGGCGGAATGTTCAGCGCTGTGAAATTGTGGAAGTCGTCCTCGATATCCGGTCCTTCAGCGACGGAAAAGCCCAAGTCTGCAAAAATTTCAGAGATTTCGTCCATCACTTGGCTGACGGGATGGATGCGGCCTTCGGGTTCGCTATATGCGGGCAGGGTGACATCGATGCGCTCGTCCACCAGTCGGGCATTGAGTGCCGCGCCTTCCAGCGATGATTTGCGCGCGTCAATGCTGCCAGAGATGCGGTTTTTAATCTGGTTCAATAGGGGGCCGAAAATCTTTTTTTCGTCCGGCGTCATGCCTCCCAGATTTTTCATCAGAGAGGTCACTCGGCCTTTTTTACCAAGGGCATCAATGCGCACCTGCTCAAGCGCGTTTAGATCGCCTGCACCGTCAATGGCGCTGGTGATCTCTGTTTCAAGTGCTCTGACGTCTTCTTCGGATAAACTCACCCCTAGCATCCTTTTCTTGAACCGTTCTTAAAACTTAAACCATAGAAAATACAATTGGGACAACACAAAAGGGGGCCCTAAAGGAAGCCCCCTTTTAAGATGATTTCAAATTGAGCAGGCAGATGCCGGGTCAATGGACCTAGGCTTTCTTGGCGAGGGCTCCCTGAGCCTGCTCAACCAGAGCCTTAAATGCATCCGCTTCACGAACCGCCAGATCAGCAAGGACTTTGCGGTCCAAGTCGATCTCGGCCAGTTTCAAGCCATGCATGAAGTTACCATAGGTCAGGCCGTGCAAACGTGTTGCCGCGTTGATGCGCTGAATCCACAAGGCGCGGAAGTTGCGCTTTCTGGTGCGACGGTCGCGGTATGCATATTGCAGGCTTTTGTCGACCGCCTGTTTTGCCACCCGAATGGTGTTTTTACGGCGGCCACGAAAACCCTTGGCCATTTCTAAAACTTTTTTGTGACGAGCGTGGGAAACCACACCTCTTTTTACGCGTGCCATTATAGCTACTCCTTAATATCCAGATAAATATCTGTTCAAACCCAGTCTACGCTACGCGTAGGGCAAAAACTTTTTGATGACTTTTGCATCTGCATCGGCCGCAATAGTGGTCCCACGCAGGTTACGGATTTGTTTGTTGGATCGCTTGATCATGCCGTGACGTTTACCGGCTTGACCACGCTTTACTTTACCAGTTGCGGTAAGGCTAAAGCGTTTTTTGGCTCCGCTTTTGGTCTTTAGCTTGGGCATTTTGCATTCCTTCATTAGTGTGAACACACCTTGTTTGACCAAGGTATGTATGTGTTGAACGCTTCTGAACTGCCTCGGCATGCCCTAACAGGCCGGACCGTTCGTTGAAGAAGCGGCGTTATAGATAGAAAATCCCTGAAAAGCAAGGCCGAAAGACGTTTTTTGAAAATGATGTTTTTCGACACATTTGCGGGCTATGCTGCGGGCGTGATTTCATTGATTTGGGAGTAGCCGCAGGGTGCAGTGTCAGCTTTATAAATTTGCGGCCCAAAAGTCGGGTTTAATGCGGGTCCTTTTATTCGCCTTCGTGCTGGTCATGGCCAGTATCCCATACGCGCCAGTGGGTGCCGTGCCTGCTATGTGGCGTGTGCAGTCGGATGTATCAACCATTTATCTGTTTGGGACATTTCATTTATTGGGGGCGGGCGTTAAGTGGCGTTCGGACACTTTTCAGGACACGGTTGAGGGTGCAGATACCATCACCCTAGAAGTGACCATGGAGCAAAGCAGCCCGGCATTGGTGGCGTGGATTGTTCAACAGAAAGGCCTGTACCCCCCGCGTGATTCGCTGCAACGGCGATTAGAACCGGCGCTGTGGCAGGATGTTCAGAGGGTGGGCACGTCCCTTGGGGTGCCGGTCGAAGACCTTGATCGTATGCGGCCATGGTATGTTGCAACTCTTTTGGCGACTCAGTCTGCGGCGGCCAATGGTTTTTTACCGGAACATGGGGTTGAGAGCTGGCTGGAAGAGCATGCACAAAGTCGGGGCATCCTGCCTAGGGGGTTAGAAATGGCGCACGAGCAGATTTCGTCACTTGCCGATCAGCCGGATGAGGTGCAGATCGAGTTGTTGCAACAGACAGTTGCCGACATTCATAACCTTTCGGCGTTGTATGAGCATATGATCACGGCATGGATGGCGGGGGATGAAGCCGAGATGACGTCGGTATTTCTGGATGACTTGAAGACATTCCCCAGCGTGTATGAGCGGTTATTCATACGCCGGAATCAGAATTGGATTCCTAAACTCATCACCAAGTTAAGCGAGCCGGGTGTTCATTTTGTCGCCGTTGGCGCGGCGCACCTGGTGGGGGAGGATAGCGTGATTGCCATGTTGCGGGCGCGAGGGCACACTGTGGAGAGAAGCCAATAAAAAAGGGCTGATGCGCACACCAGCCCCTTTCGAAAGTCTTCTTGCTATAAGCCGTTATTTAGGGCCTAGAACCATTGTCATTTGCCGACCTTCCATCTTGGGATGAAGATCAACCTTGGCAACCTCTTTGGTGTCGCCTTGGACGCGTTTCAAAACCTCCATGCCCAGCTCTTGGTGCGCCATTTCGCGCCCACGGAACCGCATGGTGACCTTTACCTTGTCGCCATTATCGATGAATTTGAAGAGCGAGCGCATTTTCACGTCGTAATCATGCACGTCGATGTTGGGGCGCATTTTGATTTCTTTGGTGTCTTGCACCTTTTGCTTCTTGCGCGCCAAGCTTGCTTTTTTCTGGGCTTCAAATTTGAATTTCCCGAAATCCAAAATTTTACAAACTGGGGGTTCTACATTTGGCGAGACCTCAACAAGGTCTAAGCCAGCACTCGTCGCCATAGCTTGAGCTTTCTCAATACCAACGACGCCGTGATTATGTCCCTCTCCATCGATAAGCCGCACCTCGGTTGCTGTGATGCGATCATTTGCGCGGGGCCCCTTTTGTGGGGGTGGTCCCTGTACATTTCCTTTACGTATGAAAGGCTCTCCTCTTGTTTGTTTTCGTTTTAAAATTTTTCTGGCAATAGCCAGCGTCCGTATTATAGCCCTGCTCGCGTTATGAATCCAAGCCTGTTAATCATCTTGGCGATTGCGGTGGGCATATAAGATTTTTATTGCGGCATTTGCGCTTCTTTCACGATGGCGGCAATGGCCTCGTCAATGTCCATGGTGACTTGGTCTTTACTGTCCATCCGGCGAATGGAAACCGTGCGCTCCTCGGCTTCGCGCGCGCCGACCACGAACAGGGCGGGCACTTTTGCTAGCGAATGTTCGCGGACCTTATAATTGATCTTTTCATTGCGCAGGTCGGCTTCGGCATGAACGCCCGCGTCACGCAGCATGGCAAAAACCTCTTCGGCATATTCATCGCCAGCCGACGTAATGGTCGCAACAACCACTTGCTTGGGGGCCAGCCACAAGGGCAGCTTGCCCGCATAATGTTCGATCAAAATACCTGCGAAGCGTTCCAACGAGCCAAACAAGGCGCGGTGCAACATCACGGGGCGGTGGCGATCGCCATCCTCACCGATATAGGAGATATCGAAACGCTCCGGCAGGTTTAAATCAACCTGTAGCGTCCCACATTGCCAGTCGCGGCCAATGGCATCGCGCAGAACAAATTCCAGCTTGGGGCCGTAAAATGCGCCCTCGCCGGGATTGTGGCGGTATTCACGCCCCGTTGCTTCAAGCGCGTCTAACAGCGCGCGTTCGGACCGGTCCCAAACATCGTCGCTGCCGATACGCTTTTCTGGGCGATCAGAGAATTTAATGACCACATCTTCAAAACCGAAATCCTTGTAGATATCAAGGATCAAGTTGGTGACGGTGATACATTCGTCTTTCAGTTGCGCTTCGGTGCAATAGATATGCGCGTCATCCTGGGTAAATTCGCGCACCCGCATCAGGCCCATCAATGCGCCTGATGGCTCGTAACGATGCACTTTACCGAATTCTGCAACCCGCTGCGGAAGTTCGCGGTAGCTGGTAATGCCCTTGGCATAGACCTGCACACCACCCGGGCAATTCATGGGCTTTAACGCGTATTCGCGACCATCTGGGGTGCTGGTATAATACATGTTTTCGCCAAATTTTTCGACATGGCCAGAGGTCACCCACAAGGACTTATCCAAAACATCAGGGGTCGAGATTTCCACATAGCCAGCGCGCTCTTGACGGCGACGCATATAAGCAATCAATTTTTGGAATAGGCGCCACCCCAGCGGATGCCAGAACACAGCACCCGGGCCTTCTTCTTGGAAATGGAATAGGTTCATTTCGCGGCCTAACTTGCGGTGGTCGCGTTTTTCCGCTTCTTCCAGACGGTGCAAATAGGCCTTCAGTTCTTTTTTGTTGCGCCAGCAGGTGCCGTAAATGCGCGTCAGCATTTCATTGTTCGAATCGCCGCGCCAATATGCACCGGCAACCTTCATCAGTTTGAACGCATTGCCAACTTTGCCCGTTGACGGCAGGTGTGGGCCGCGGCACAGGTCCATCCATTCACCCTGACGATAGACCGATATTTCCTCGCCGTCTGGCAGGTCACGAATGATCTCAGCTTTATAGGTCTCGCCAATGGAAACGAAATGATTGATCGCATCATCACGGTTCCATACCTCGCGTCGGATGGGGATATCCTGTTTAACGATTTCCGCCATGCGTTTTTCGATGGCGTCGAAATCTTCGGACGAGAACGGCTCGTCACGGGCAAAGTCATAGAAGAACCCGTTTTCGATGTTTGGACCAATGGTCACTTGGGTACCGGGGAACAATTCTTGAACCGCTTGTGCCATGACGTGGGCGCAATCGTGCCGCAACAGATCAAGGGCGGCGTCCTCGTCGCGCTCAGTAATGATCGAGACATCCGCATCTGCTTCAATGGGCAGATATAGATCCCGCAATGCGCCATTAACCGTCACTGCCATCGCAGCTTTTGCTAGGCCGGGGCCGATATCGGCGGCAATTTCCTCGCCCGTTACGGGGCCATCAAAGGTCTTTACCGTGCCATCGGGAAGCGTGATATTTACCGGGTTCGCCATAGTTTGTTCAGTTCTTTGTTCAGGTCGCAGTTGAGTTCATCCAAAGAAGCGGGAGTAGCGGGTCTAAAACCCGCTGTCAAGAAGGGCTTTGCGGCGATTTGGCAAATGGGCTTGGAAAATCGAGGCGCACTGTTATCTTGGCCACATCTGTGATCGATCCGGTAGGAGGATTTTGACGTGAATAAACCCCAGTTTTTCGACGCCCCCCATGGAAGCCGTATTGCCTATCATCATCACCAAGCGCAGGCGATCACAGTCGTCTTCTTCGGCGGTTTTATGTCCGATATGGAGGGCTCAAAAGCCACCGCTTTGGAAGCCCACTGCCAAGTGCAAGGATATGGTTATCTGCGTTTTGATTATTCGGGTCATGGGCAATCCGCGGGAAAATTTGAAGACGGGACCATTGGCCTGTGGGCCCGCGATGCCATCAGTCTGATAGAAGAAGTCACCGACGGGCCGTTATTATTCATAGGATCGTCCATGGGGGGATGGACGTCATTATTGGCGGCGCTGCATTTCGGCGACCGCGTGCAGGCGTGGATGGGCATTGCGCCGGCACCCGACTTTACCGAAACCCTGATGTGGGCGGGCTTTTCCGAGGCTACAAAAGAAAAACTGATGCGGGACGGGCAGGTGGAACTGCCCAGCGATTATAGCGACGCGCCATATATCATCACCCGCGCCTTGATCGAAGATGGCCGCGATAACCTGCTGCTGAATGGCCCGCTGAAATTGGATATTCCCTTGCGCATGATTCATGGGGTGCAGGATAAGGACGTGCCTGTTCAGGTTTCCCATGACATTATGGCGCGTGCTGTCAGCAATGATGTGGAACTTGTGATGGTGAAAAATGGCGGACACAGCCTGTCCGAGCCACATGATCTGCGCCGACTTTGCAACATGTTGGATGATTTGCTTGATCAGATGAGCGATTGAATATGATGCCATCAGGTTGCCACAGTTTGGGTATGGTTTAGGGCGATGAAAATTATCAGGACACTGTTTTGTATGGTTTTGTGTGTGCCGTCGCTTGCGCAGGCTCAAACCAGTGGTGCAAGCGCCCGCGATGATTTGGCCCGCGTTGGTAAAGGGCGCTATGACCATTGCCTTGAAGTGGCCGCCCGCACGCCGAGTGAGGGTTTCGCAATGGGCCTGCGGTGGTCTGACGAGGGCGGCGGGCTGCCGGCGCGACATTGTATGGCTTTGGCGCTGGCAAATGATGGTCGTTATGACGCGGCTGCGATCGAATTGGAAAGTGCCGCTGAAAATCTGCGTGCTGGGTCCGGCATCGGGGCGGCAACCCCCATTGATCGGGCCGACCCGGAATTGCTCGCCGATTTATATGCACAGGCGGGCAATGCGTGGCTGCTCGCCGAAAAGCCGTTAAAGGCCTATGAGGCGTTCTCGCAAGGTTTGGTTGAAATTCCGGCGATGAGCGAACACGCGATGGAGTTGCGCGTTGACCGTGCCCGCGCCTCGGCGATGGCGGGGGATTATGATCTGTCCATTGAAGACCTGAATGTGGCCTATAGCGCCGCACCCACGCGCATGGATATTCTTCTGTACCGCGCCAGTGCGCACCGTGCGCTTGATAATATCGATGCCGCATGGGTGGATATAGAACAGGCCCTGCGCTTGCAGCCAGGCCAACCAGATGCACTGTTGGAACGGGGCAATCTTAACTTGTTGCAAGGGCGTACAGATGCCGCGCGGGCGGATTGGTTGGCGGTCGCCACGCACTATCCCGAATCGAAAGCGGCTGTCGCTGCGCGGTTGAATATCGAACAGATGGATATGTTGGTCGAAGACCCAAGCGAGCCTTAACCCGACAACTGATCCCATTCGCTGAGGACGTCTGCATCATGCTCACGGTCTTGATAAGGCGTCTGTGTGGAGGCGCGCTGGTCTGCATCAGCCAATTGGCCGAGCGCCCAAACCGCCATTGCCCGGACCAGCGGGGATGCATCATCCAAAAGTGATATGACGGGCGCTAACAGGGTCGGATCATTTGAATTGCCCGCGGCGATGAGGGCGTTACGCAGGAATCTATCACGCCCCGTGCGCTTAATGGGGGAGCCAGTGAAAAATGCGCGAAAGCGTTCATCATCCAAAGTCAAAATCTCAGCAAGTGTAGGCGATTTCAGATATTCTTTGGCATGATAGGCGGCCTCGCGCGCGGTTTGTGCGAATCGGTTCCAGGGGCACGCCGCCAAACAATCATCACAGCCATAAATGCGGTTGCCCATTTTAGAGCGAAATTCGCGCTCGATATGGCCCTTGTGTTCGATTGTCAGATAAGAAATGCAGCGCCGTGCATCCAATTGATAGGGCGCGGGAAAGGCCTGCGTTGGACAGGCATCCAAACAGGCATGGCAGGTCCCGCAGCGATCATCATGGGGGGTGTCTGGTGGCAGGTCCAGTGTGGTGAATAAAGCACCGAGAAAGAGCCAAGAGCCATATGTGCGGGACACCAGATTTGTATGCTTTCCCTGCCAGCCAAGCCCGGCCATGGCGGCCAGCGGTTTTTCCATCACCGGGGCGGTATCAACAAAAACCTTCACCGCGCAGTCTTGGGTTTGGTGCACATGTCGCGCCAAACGCTTCAGGCGTTTTTTTAAGACATCGTGATAGTCTTTGCCTTGGGCATAGACCGAGATAGCGCCGCGGCCTTTTTTCGCATGGATGGCTGTGGGGTCGGTATCAGGGCCATAATTGTGGGCCACCATGATGACGGAACGGGCTTCTGGCCACAGGGTCAAAGGGTCGCTGCGGCGGTGCGCCTTTTCCGGCATCCATGCCATGTCGCCGTGGCGACCGAGGGCGATAAATTCATCCAATTTTTCACCGGCACCCCCCAACACGGGCGCGGTAATGGCGATGTCGTCAAAGCCTATTTCCTGCGCCGCCGCTAAGATGTCGGTGCGGATCTCGTCGGGGGTGGGCATCAGAAATCAAGCTTGTCATAATGGATGGGCGGTGCCAGTCCACCGATGCGGTCGGAAAGAACGGTGCGGAACGATGGCCGGGACTTGACGCGCATGTACCAGTCTTTAGCCTCGGGCCAGTTGTCCCAGTTAATGTCACCAAGATAATCAATCACCGACAAGTGCGCGGCGGCGGCGATATCCGCCATGGACACCCGGTTTCCAGCCAGATAATTCCGCCGTTCGGCAAGATAGCCGATATAGTCCATATGTGTTTTCAGATTGCTCAGGGCGCAACGAATGGTTCCCGCGTCCGTCTCGCCCATTTTAAGAAAGCGTTTCAGAACTTTCTCCGAAACCAACAGCCCACTGACTTCGCGCTCAAATTTCTTATCGAACCAGGCGACCAGACGCCGAATCTCGGCGCGTTCAATGGCGGTTTCCCCCATCAGTGGCGTGCCATCATAGGCGTCTTCCAGATATTCACAGATGGCGACCGAATCGGACAGAATGCTGCCATCGTCCTCGACCAAGACCGGCAGGTCGCCCGCCGGGTTCATCTTCAGAAATTCCGGGCGGCGCTCCCAATACAGTTCGGTCTTCAATGTGACCTCAAGGTTTTTCTCGCCAAGGACAAGGCGGACCTTCCTGCAGGCAGGCACCAGCCACATATGGAAAAGCGTCTTCATTCAAGCAGTCTCAAAAATGATACGTCGATGCAGTCTTTTAACAAGACATCTGCCGCAACGCTATAGATGATCTCAATTGGTCGTCAGTCTTGAGAAAAGATAGAGACTTGTTATAAGGCCATTAGTTGAAATCTGGACCATAAACACCATGAGCCTATTACATTTGATTATTGTAGCCCTTGTACAGGGCATAACCGAGTTTTTGCCCATTTCGTCCTCGGGGCATTTGGTGTTGGTACCCCATTTATTTGGCTGGCAGGACCAAGGGCTGCTTATTGACGTGGCCGTGCATGTGGGCACGTTAATGGCGGTGCTGATTTATTTCGCCCGCGATACCAAGGGACTATTTCTGGGCTTTCTTGCCTCTTTGGGCGTTGCACCAGCGCGGCGCGCAGTGGCGGGCACGCGCTATGTGTCTCTGTTTTGGATTCTGGTGGTCGCGACCCTGCCGGTCATGGCGGTGGGACTTGTCTTGGCGGTTACTGGCTTGGCGGATGCCATGCGTCTGGTGCCAATCATTGCAGCAACCAGCATCATCTTTGGGGTCTTGCTCTATGTGGTTGATATTAAAAGGCCCCAAGACAAAACCTTCGAAGGCATCACCATGAAGGTCGGGTTTTTAATTGGATTGGCGCAGGTTTTGGCGCTTATTCCCGGCACATCGCGGTCTGGAATTACCCTGACAGCGGCGCGGCAGATGGGTTTTAAGCGTACCGACGCTGCGCGCTTTTCGATGCTGCTGGCAATTCCGACAATTATCGCGGCGGGTTTGTTGGCTATGCTAAAGCTGCTGCAGGATGGTGCCGATGGTGCTTTTCTAGATGCCGCAATTGCTGGCGGGTTGGCGTTTTTTGCCGCCCTTGTCGCCATACATTTTTTGATGAAATGGTTGGCACGGGCGAGCATGACGATTTTTGTCATTTATCGTGTGGCATTGGGGGTGGGATTGTTTGGATGGTATTTCACGGTCATCTAAACCGAGCCACCCGGTAAAATCAATTCATCTAAATGCCCATTTTGATCGTTTGGGCTTGACACAAGCACCGCATGATACTACCCATCGCGACTGATTTTTGGGCCCAGGTGGCGGAATTGGTAGACGCGCTAGCTTCAGGTGCTAGTGGCCGTATGGTCGTGGAAGTTCGAGTCTTCTCCTGGGCACCATTATTTCCCCAAAAAGTGATCTTTTCACATAAAATTAAAAAAGACTGTGCAGGCTTTCGCCTGTGGGGTTATCTATAAGGTGTGGGGTTATTTATAAGGGCGCGCTATTTGTGGTGTGTCACGATTTCGCCACCTCGCACGATTAGACTAAGAAAAAGGACTTGGAATGAGCATTCATTTGCATGTGGGCGATCTGCCCGAAGGCATAGATTTTGGCGACGCGGTTGCCGTTGATTCGGAAACGATGGGCCTGAATCCATTGCGCGATCGGCTATGCCTTGTGCAACTTTCCGCAGGCGATGGCACCGCGCATCTGGTGCAATTGCGCCCGGGCGAATACGAGGCACCCCGGTTAAAGGCGTTGATGGCCGATGACAGCGTGACCAAGATTTTTCACTTTGCGCGGTTTGATATGGCGGTGATCAAGCATTATCTGGGGGTGATGCCAAACCCGATTTACTGCACTAAAATTGCGTCCAAACTTGTGCGAACCTATACCGATCGCCACGGCCTTAAGGATCTGTGTAAGGAACTGATCAGTGTGGACCTCTCTAAGCAACAGCAGAGCTCAGATTGGGGGAATGAAACACTCAGCGACGCGCAGATGAGTTACGCCGCCAGCGATGTGCTGCACCTACACCGTCTGATGGATGAATTGAAATACATGTTGGCCCGTGAAGGCCGCACCGATATGGCGCAAAAGGCATTTGAATTTTTACCCACACGCGCCGAGTTGGACTTGGCCGGCTGGCCGGAGGTTGATATTTTTGCCCACGCCTAACACAGCATCAATGACGCCCAGCGGAGCATCAATGAAACCCCGCGCAGCATCAACGAAGATGCTGCGCCAGTTGTCGCCCGCGGGCAAAGCAGGCTACGACCTGTTTGTCTGGTGGATGCGTGTGGGGTTGAGTCTATTTGCAGCCGTATTGACGGCGCTGCTCATACTCTGGCCGATGCTGAGTACAGATGACGTGAGTTTTACACTTTCCTATGACGATGTCGCCATTGGCGACGATCAAATACGCATGACCAACCCCCGCTACATGGGTATGGACGCACGGGGACAGATGTTTAACGTGGCTGCCGCATCCGGCGTGCAGCCTTCGCCGGTCGATGCACGTGTATTGCTGAGCGAAATTTATGCCTCTATTGATCTGGCGGTTGGGCGGCATATCGAAGCGCGCTCTGGCACGGGCATATTTGAAGCTGATCGGAATTTGCTGGAGCTTAATCAGAACGTGGGGATTACCAGTGATGATGGCTATAGCTTCTTGGCTGGGCGGACCATATTTGATTTGGCGACAGGGCGTGTCGAGAGTGCTGAACCAATTCGCGGCGCGGGTCCCATGGGCAATTTTGAAGCGGGTGGGTTTGTGATTTTAGCAGACAAGCAGGCGGCGACCTTCACCGGCGGTGTCCATATGGTTATTGACCCCACCGGTGGGAGGGAATAACCATGCAAGGCCTGTTCGATATGAATGCAATGTGTGTAGGGAAGGTAGAAAGTTAATGAAAAAGCAGCTGCGAACCGTTGCGCTATTGGCGCTATCGGGAATGGCGGTGGGGGCCGCAATCCTTGGTGCCGGCATGATGGGTTATGCCAACAGTGCCTTTGTCAGCAGTGCGGTTGCGCAACCATCTTCGCTTGAAGGGCATAACACCGCTATACCCATTGATATTGTGGCTGATCAGCTAGAGGTGCGCCAAGCGGAAAGCAGGGCTGTTTTTAAGGGCGCGGTGGAGGCATCGCAGGGCGAATTGCAGCTATTCGCCGATATGTTGACCGTGTTTTACAAAGACAACCAAGCTGGCGGCGACCCGACCATTGCGCGCATTGACGCCTCTGGGCGCGTGCGCATTGTCTCGCCGAGTGAAAGCGCCGAAGGCGATTGGGGGGTTTATGATGTCAGCGCCCGGCTTTTGACCCTTGGCGGCGAAGTGCTTATGCGGCGCGGCGACAGCGAACTGCGCGGTGAGCGGTTAGAGATTGACCTGGAAACAGGTGTGACGCGGTTTGATGGTGCAGATGTTTCGGGGGATAGCCCCGGTCGCGTCAGGGGCCGTTTTAGGGTACCGGAAAAAGAAAATACCAATCCGGAAAACAACTAGTTTGACCCGCGTGAGGGCGGCCACATAAAAATTCATGCATAAAACGAGCCAGTTATGAATTTTATCATTGTTTATTAACGGTTTTCGGGATTCAATGACCGCATGAACGCGCGCAATGAAACCGTAAATCCGCCCAGTGTATCTGGTACACGCGCCAGTACAGAGGCAAGACGTGGGAATGATGCAAGTGGCATCGCGCCCTGTCTGGAAGTGCGCGGAATTTCCAAGGCCCACGGCAAGCGGCCGATTTTGCAGGACATTAACCTGAAGGTTGGGCGCGGCGAGGTTGTTGGGCTATTGGGGCCAAACGGCGCCGGCAAAACCACGAGCTTCTATATCATTACTGGCCTGATTGCGCCTGATACTGGTCAAATTGAACTGGACGGAGAAGACGTCACTCAATTGCCCATGTATCGCCGGGCCAGTCGCGGAATCGGATATTTGCCACAGGAAGCGTCTATTTTTCGAGGCATGAATGTCGAGGATAACATTCGCGCGGTCCTGGAAATTAGCATCCTTGACCCCGAAGTGCGCGAGGATAAACTCAATCAATTGCTGAGTGAGTTTTCTATAACACATCTGCGCGATACACCCGCTATTGCGCTGTCAGGCGGTGAGCGGCGGCGGTGCGAGATCGCGCGCGCACTGGCGAGTGAGCCGAGCATTATTCTGCTGGACGAGCCGTTCGCAGGCATTGACCCCATTGCTATCTCTGATATTCGCGATTTGGTCGGCCACCTGAAGGATCGCGGTATTGGTGTTTTAATCACCGACCATAATGTGCGCGAGACGCTCGATATTATCGACCGGGCCTATATCATTTATGATGGCCACGTGTTGATGGAGGGGGCACCGGATCAGGTGCTGGCCAGCGAAGACGTGCGCCGAGTTTATCTCGGCGAAGAGTTTAAGGTATAGGGGGTCATCATGGCGCTTACACCCAGACTTGACCTTCGCCAGTCCCAACAGCTTGTGATGACGCCGCAATTGCAGCAGGCGATCAAGCTTTTGCAATATTCCAATGTAGAGCTGAACGAATTTGTTGATGGTGAGCTGGAGAAAAACCCGCTGTTGGAAAAGGGCGAGGTGGAGTTTACCGAGCGCGGCGCCATTGATCGTTCAGATGGTGATCGCCCAGATGGCACATCTGGTGAGGGCGGAAACTCAGATCTTGTTGCATCTGATAAGGCCTTGTTGGGGGATGGCGGCGAAGCAGGCATGGCCGACAGTGCGCTTGATGCCGATATGAGCGAGAATGTTTTTAATAACGATTCCGTGTCCGACGCGCCCATGCCCGGCGGTGACCAGTTAAGTTATAGTGGTAGCGGGTCCATCCGGGGCGGAGGCGGCAGTTTTGATGATGAGGGCAGGTTTGAGCAAAACCTCGAAGACAGTCAAACCCTGCAAGACGTGTTAACCGCACAGCTCAGCATTTCGCAGCTGGATCAGGCGGGGATGTTAATCGCCGCCTATCTGATTGAGATGGTGGATGAAGCGGGATATTTGCCCGCTGATTATACTGAATTGGCGGCGCGGTTGGGGTGTGATGACGAAGATGTGGAGCGCGTCATTGGCGTGTTGCAGGGTATGGAGCCCATCGGTGTCTTCGCCCGCAGTTTACAAGAATGTTTGGCCCTGCAACTGCGCGAGCAAGACAGATATGACCCGGCCATGCAGGCGCTGATCGACAATATTGATTTGCTGGCCAAGCGCGAGCTGGGGAAACTCAAGAAACTATGTCAGGTCGATGCCGAAGACCTGTCGGATATGGTCGGCGAAATTCAAGCGCTGAATCCGAAACCGGGTCTGGCCTATGGAAATGGAGAGCCTGTCCAATCCGTGGTGCCGGATGTGTTCGTACGCCAAGACCCCGCAGGGATGTGGCGGGTGGAACTGAACACCGATACCCTGCCAAAGGTATTGGTGAACGGTTCTTATTATGCTGAACTGACGACCATGGGCGGGAATAAAGAAGCCAAGGCTTATATTTCGGAGTGCTATTCCAACGCCAGTTGGTTGGTCAAAGCACTGGATCAACGTGCGCGCACCATATTGAAGGTGGCCACGGAATTGGTCAAACAGCAGGAAGCCTTTTTCAGCCTCGGCGTGCGCCATTTGAAGCCACTGAATTTGAAAGCCATTGCCGAAGCCATAGAGATGCATGAAAGTACCGTGAGCCGTGTTACAGCGAATAAATATCTGGGCACCAGTCGCGGCATCTTTGATATGAAGTATTTTTTCACATCGGCCATTTCTTCTGCGGATGGGGGGGAGATGGTATCAGCGGAATCGGTTCGCGATCAGATTCGCGAACTTATTGATGGCGAGGACCCGAAAAAGATCCTGTCTGATGATAAAATTGTTGATATCCTGCGCGCCAAGGGCGTTGATATTGCGCGGCGCACAGTCGCAAAATATCGCGAAGCGATGAATATATCCTCCAGCGTGCAGCGGCGGCGGCAGAAAAATATCGCGCTTTAGGTCGTATCCGCGTCATTTTTGATCTCACGCATGTTGGCAACATCCAAAAATGATCTAATCTGTGATATATTGGTGGGGCTGAAAGATTCGCTTACTCCCTGATTGAGTTAGGATCTCACGCACATCTCAAAGTCGGCCAACGCTTAAAATTGGCCAATTTCCAACGCTAGCAAAGGATTGATGAATATGGATATTGTTGTTACCGGCAGAAAAATCGAAGTTGGTGAATCTTTGCAGGCGCACATTCGCGAAAAACTCCAAGCGATCGCGGATAAATATTTCTCGCGCGCGGTAAATGCATCGGTGACACTGTCCAAAAATGGATATTCTTTTGGTGCTGATTGCCACCTCCACGCACCCAATAATGTGGTCCTACAAAGCCATGGAGAAGCGAGCGAGCCTTATGTCGCATTTGATGACGCAGCAGAAAAAATGGAAAAGCAGTTGCGTAGATACAAGAGAAAGATTAAAAACCACCACGTTTCCGGGGGAAAGAATGTTGAGCCCCCTGAAGAGAGTGATGGCGCGACGGCTTAGTGGGTGCGTAATATCCCTGTTGGCGACGTGCAGTTAAAGCGATAGAAAAGGCAAGTCGAGATGGATATTAAAGATCTGATTGATTCAGACGCAATTATCCCACGCCTAAGGGTCCGTACGAAGAAACAAGCACTACAGGAGCTGGCGAATAAGTCCGGCTCTCTTACGGGTCTGTCAGAGCAAGAAATCTTTAGCGTTCTATTGGAGCGCGAACGTCTGGGCACCACTGGTGTTGGGCAGGGTGTGGCGATTCCCCATGGCAAGTTTAAAAACCTCGATAAAATTCATGGATTTTTTGCACGCCTAGATGACCCCATTGATTTTGATTCGGTGGATGACCTGCCCGTTGATCTTATCTTTTTGTTGCTGGTGCCCGAAGATGCGGGCGCAGACCACCTGAAGGCATTGGCGCGCGTGTCGCGATTAATGCGGGATCAGGACGTGTGCGAGAAGCTGCGCGGCTCGGACACGGCGGACGCCATTCGGGCGCTGCTCGAAGGGATGCAACAAAGCGCCGCCTAAGCCTGCCGCACGACTGGTATCCAAACCGGCAGCCAAATTAGTGTAGCGTGGCCGCTTCTAGGTCATTCATGTGCGCAGTCATCAGGGCTTCTTCATAGGTATTGTGCGCCGCCAACTGCGTGCCATCCACAGCATGCACGCCAAATTGCTGACATCCATAATCATCAAGAAATGCACGGATATAAACGGTGTCTTCTGCACCCATATGGGCAAATTCCAATGGCCCAATAGCGCGTCGATCATATGCTGTCGTCATAGTCTCTCTCCACACGTCTTCTTTCTAGAAGCCTAATTTGCCTTGCTCCCTTACAAGCACATATAGGCTGAGAACTGCTTATTTCAAGACCACTCTCTATTCTCAGCGGCCAATTGATCAGGCGCATATGACTTAGAATTCGACCACAGGTTTGTCTGGTTCTGGGGTGTCAGAGTTTGGTGAAACAGACAGTTTTCCCTCGCTAGGTTCTGGGGGGCGAATCCAGCATTCACCACCGGCCGCGATCAGGCGGTCACAAATTTCTCGTGATTCGCGGAAACCAGAAAGGGGCCCAGCGTTCAGTCGATAGAAAAACCCTTGCGGTCCAGCGCTGCCACGCCCGCCAAAGTCCACTTCTGATCGCCGGGGTTCTAGATGTCCGATAATATCGAAATATCGCTTGCTCAGGATCTCCCAACCACGAATGATTTCTTGGGGCGTGCGATATGCCGCAATTTGCACGGCCCATCCTTCGGGCTCCATCAATGGGGGCAGGTCGGGAAACTCAATCGGCGCGGGTAGTGATTCAGATGTTGGTACTGGGTCGGGCTGCGGGGCCGGAATATCTATAATGCGTTTGGCGGCATCAGAATTATCTTTCTCGGTTCGGGTTTCATTCCCGGCCTGTTCTAAATCGCCGCGCGCATCCGATAGCCCATAGAGCAACGCCCTCAATCGCCCACCACGGTCTAACCCGCCGAGGGTCTGGAATGAGGCGACCGTTTGCCGCGCCGTGCGTGGGTCCATGTCAATGCTGGCCATGCGCAGCGCTCGCGCCCCATCGCCGTGGATGGTATACGCCAGCGCCAGGTTCTGGCGATGCCCCATGCCCGCACGGGGCAAACTCACAATGCTGGACAGGATGCCAATGGCGTCTGCCGTATCGCCGCTAATGGCCATGACAAGGGCTTTGTTACTCAGCAGGTCCAGATCTTCGGGGTGGCGGCTCAGGCCGTCTGCAAACGCGTTCATGGCTTGGTCATGATGCCCCAGAATTTCATGGGTGACGGCTAATCCAGAATAAGCTGCTGCTGGGCCGCCGTTATTGGTCTCTACGGATTTCAGGAAAAACTTGTGTGCCTCTGCTGTATTGCCGAGTATTAAATGCACACGGCCCAAGCTCGCTAAGGCACCAGCATGGTGCGGTGCAGCGCGCAGGGCGCGTTCGAAACTTTCCTGGGCGAGACCATAGTCACCGGACTGCATCAGCGCCTTACCAAGGCCATGTAGGGCGCGCAGATGATTGTCGTCGGGGGTTGACGCGGCGATAAGTCCCGACGATTGCGCGATGGCTTGGCGGAAAATCCCGATGGCACCACGCGGATTGCCCGTCGCAAGCAGGCGCTCGGCCAGCAGTAATGTGGGGGAGGGTGTGTTTGCGCTATGGAGGCGACTGTCATTGCTGGTGTTTAGGCGACCCGTAGACTCATTGTGTTGACCAGTGGTGCAGGCCCCAAGGGCGAGTATAATACCGGCGCTGGCGAGGACGCGGGTCCATTTGCCATTCTGCTTTAGGGTGTTGATCACAACGGTTCTTTTTCGTGGCCGCCGCGTTTTGTTGGTCCTGTTGGTCATGGTTGCTCCCGAATCGTGCCTGACAGTATTATTTCGCGAATACTTGCACGATTGGCGTTAATCATGAGTAAAGTGAAATATTCATAAATAATAAATAAATAATAAAACTTTATTCAATCCCTTCGAACGCAGGCGGCCTTGTCCGCAGATCACTGTGTTATTGTCTTTATGAAGCGATCATCCGGGGGTTATAATTAGGCATAGTCATAAGCAGTAGGAAGGACGATACAGACACATATGGCACATAGGGATTTTCATATATGTAAGTTGGCCCATCACTTGGCGCGTGCCGCGGCGGTGATAGTTTGCTTGCTGGCATGGCCTGCTCAGGCAGCGGATCTTGGGACGGCGCTAGAGCGGTATAAGGCTGGGGATTTTGTTGGCGCGGTGGAGGAATGGAAGGACATCGCCCGCGCTGGTGACCCTGATGCGCTTTTTAATCTGGGTCAGGTTTATCGCTTGGGGCGCGGTGTTGATGTGGATATGGAATTGGCGGCTTATTATTATCGCCGTGCAGCCGAAGCGGGTCATCCTGAAGCGCAGGGCAATTTGGCGACACTTTATTATTTTGATGCGGACCGACCCGGTCGAAAGGGCGAGGCGATTACTTGGTGGCGTTTGGCCGCACGTAAGGGCCATCCATGGTCGCAATATATGCTGGCGGTGCTTCATTTTAACGGGGACGGGGTACCGCAGGATAATATTCAAGCCTTTGCGTGGATGGTCTTGGCGCGCGAAGCTGGGGTGGAACAAGCTGTTGTGGCGGAACGGGTCATGCGCCGCAGCATGAGCGTGAATGACTTGACGCAGGGGCGCCTATTGTCTCGTGCGCTGGTCGAGGTGCCATTGGGGCAGTTTGTACCATCACTTGCTATTCCTGATCCGTTCATGGGATCCGGGTCCAACTGGCCCGGCGTGGTGCCAGCAACACCAGCGACACCATCCGCACCGGATGAACCCGCAGGGACGTCGTCCCCGGCGGCACCTGCGTCACCATCCGCACCGGACGAGCCGCCGCGCGCTCTTACCACAGTGCAGGGTGGACTTGTGTCTGGGGCAGATTTAGGTCCTCAGCCGGGGGTCGGGTCAATGTCAATCCGCGATGAGCCGTTGCGCGGATGGCGTATTCAATTGGGCTCGTTTCGTGGGTCTGATGCACCGATGCGTTTTGCGGCGGAATTGGCGGATCAACATCCCGACCTGACAGAGGGTTTGATCGCGCAAGTGCAACAGGCTGACCTTGGCGCGCGCGGTGTTTATTTCAGGCTGGTGTATGGCAGTTTTGCCGACCGGGCCGCTGCAAAAGCCCGGTGTGATGCCTTTGCCGCGCGTGGCAAGTCTTGTGTGGTGGTGAACCCTTAGACGCGCCAGAATCACTAATTAAGGGAACGGTCAATAATTAAGGCGGCGACCCATGGCCACCGCCCCATTATTTTTTTGTTGTCCTCGCTGAATTATTTAGAAATCAGGCGCGATCATCGGCGGGCCTTGCAGCCAGTTGCCATCGGGCATCAGGCAGGCTTGGCCATAGGCGGCCTTTTCTTCGCCAGCAATGATCACCACGGTTTGGTATTCCCGGGTCTGGAGACACCCTTCAGGGCGCGGATCGTACCCAACGGGCTGTGCCTGGTATTGCCCGGACTGCCACCCTGAATTTTGCACTGGGGAAAATTGCACTGGGGGATTTGATTCTGGGCGGTCGACAACGATAATGCGCTCACGCGGTCTGTCGATATGGGTGATTTGATGCGTTAATAATCCTAAGCCAAGCCCCAGTATAACCCCGCTTGTCCGGTGTCTGCGGGCATGGTGGCTGCGTCTGTCCTGCCAATGGTTTGCATAGTACCAATTGGTGTTGGCATAGGGGTGTCCAGATCGATATCCATGCCGATCACTTCTGCTATGAGCGCCCCCATAATAGTCGCCTGATCGATGATGGTCACGGTCACGCTTACGGTCCCTGTGCCTGCGATCACGATCGCGATCACGCTCGCGCCGATCCCGACGGTCAGCCCGGTGATCTCGGTCCCCGTGGTCATCCCGGTAGTGCTGGCCACGCATAGCAGGGGTGCCATCTGCGCGCGCACGCTCGGCAATGGCGGTGCTCGGAGAAAACAGTGTCGGCACCGCAATGGCGGCCAGCGCTAAACTTACGATGGTCACTGAGCGGAGCGTAAACTGCCGGATTATAAAATGATTACCAATATTATTCATTGTTCATTCCTTTCCTACTCTGGCCTTTCCTACTCTGGCCTTTCCTACACCAGATTGCCCTTTGCCTCGTCAATGCCTCACATGACAAGCCTAGGGGGAAGGATATGAATGGTATCTGAATGGAATAAGGCAATTATGTGATTCGGACAGCCGCAAACGGCCCCAAAACTGCGGCAAACTGATGTATCAAGCGGTAATGGTGGAGCCGAGGGGAATCGAACCCCTGACCTCTACAATGCCATTGTAGCGCTCTCCCAACTGAGCTACGGCCCCTGAATGGCGTGCTTAATATGCCCGCCGCATCCGGATGGGACCCCGGATGTATAAATCTTTACTCGGAGTCGGATTTAGAAACATTGGGCACAAGGACCGCTGCAACATCTTCATCGTCGTCGTCATCATCGAGGCTGATATCGCCGAGAACATCATCATCATCGTCGTCGTCTTCAAGCTCAATATCGTCAGTTTCCAGACCGGCGAGTTCATCATCATCGTCGTCGTCAACCTTGGCCACCACCTTTTTGGCGGGCTCAGGCTTTGCTTGTGCCGCGCCGGAGCCGTGCTTGACCTTGAGCGCAGGCTCGTGGGTCCATTCGTGGGCACACTCGATGCATACGATTGGGCTGTCATTGCCAAGATCGTAAAAACGCGCGGAGCACTTGGGGCATGTGCGCTTAGTTCCCCATTCAGCTTTATACACTTGCAGTTCCTTTTTGCCGTTGCTTTCAAGCTTTTGATCGTGGGTTCCTCTATCAGAGTGCCCAGAATCTGCGCTTCAAATGCCAGAATCAATCTGGCCTGTCAAAGCATAAATGTGGCGCTATGTTATTTCCTTTATCCTGCTGCGATCAACCTAGAACTTGCCTGAGGCTTGCAGGCGACGCAGAAGGCATTTAAAACACACCCAATCTGTTTATCCTAAAGCTGTATGACAAAGGGATTTTTTATGGGCACCACCGCTGTGATTGCGATCGATGGACCGGCTGCGGCAGGTAAAGGCACCCTTGCGCGAATGCTGGCCGCAGAGCTTGGCTTTGCCTATCTGGATAGTGGGTCTTTGTACCGGGCGACGGCGCTGGCCTTGACCGAATCGGGGGGCGATCCGGCCCGTGAAGAGGACGCAACAGCAGCTGCCCATGCCATCGACGCATCGATGTTGTATGCACCGGCGCTGCGTTCGGAAGAAACGGGCGCCCTTGCATCACAGATCGCATCTTATAGCGGTGTGCGTGAAGCGCTCTTGGATTTTCAGCGCGAATTTGCCGCCCATCCGCCAAAAGGCACCCGTGGTGCGGTCATAGATGGACGTGATATTGGCACCGTGGTTTGTCCGCGCGCCGACCTGAAGTTGTTTGTGACAGCCACACCCGAGGAACGAGCGCGTCGTCGCACTCTTGAATTAGAAGGCCGCGGAGAGGTCGCCGACTATGACGCAATATTAGATGCCGTGAAGGCTCGTGACCGCGCTGATCGCGAGCGGGCCACATCCCCCTTGGTTCAGGCAGATGATGCAATTTTGCTGGACACCACCGAGATGGGTATCGAAAAAGTATTCGAGGCCGCTTTAGCCTTGATTCACGCCCGTTTATCTGTATAAAGGCCCCCGAACTGGGCAAGACAGGCTCGCTCGACCGCTCAAACCCTTAAAAAACAGGGTGAACAGCGCGAGGGCCTGTTTTTTGTTCAGGTAATGAAAGCCCTGTATTTCATGTGAAGGTTGGCGAGGAACGCCACCTGGATATAGGGAAGACCGCCGTAAAACATAGGAACGGCTGGCACGCGTTATGACAGGAACATCCATGTCATCCGAACAAGTTGAATTCCCTAAATCCGAAGACTTTGCCGCCATGCTCGACGAGAGCTTGGGCGCAACGGGTCTTGAGCGCCAAGTCCTCACAGGTACGGTTATTTCCGTAGAAGGCGATTTCGCCATTGTTGACGTTGGCTTAAAAGCCGAAGGCCGCGTGCCTCTGCGCGAATTTGGTAATGCACCAGACGCTGAAGTTAAAGCTGGTGATACTGTTGAGGTTTTCCTCGAGCGTATTGAAAACGCCGCTGGTGAAGCCATTCTTTCCCGTGAAAAAGCCCGTCGTGAAGAAGCGTGGGTGTTGCTGGAAAAAGCTTACGAAAAAGAAGAGCGCGTCGACGGCGTTATCTTTGGCCGGGTCAAGGGTGGCTTCACGGTTGATCTTTCTGGCGCTGTTGCCTTCCTACCGGGGTCACAGGTTGATGTGCGCCCAATCCGTGACGCATCACATCTGATGAACATCACGCAGCCGTTCCAAATTCTGAAAATGGACCGAGCACGCGGCAATATTGTTGTGTCACGTCGTGCGATCCTTGAAGAAGACCGTGCTGAACAGCGCGCTGACCTGATCGTGAACTTGGCCGAAGGTCAAGAAGTTGAAGGCGTGGTTAAAAACATCACCGATTACGGTGCATTCGTTGACCTCGGCGGTATCGACGGTCTGTTGCATGTGACCGATATGTCCTGGAAACGCATCAATCATCCGTCCGACATTTTGAACATTGGTGACACCATTAAAGTTCAGATCGTGCGCATCAACCCTGAAACCCAACGTGTCAGCCTTGGCATGAAACAAATGCAGGATGATCCTTGGACAGGCGTTGAGGCCAAATATCCGTTGGGCGCGAAGTTCAAAGGGACGATCACCAATATCACCGATTACGGTGCATTTGTTGAGCTGGAAACCGGCGTTGAAGGCCTTGTTCATGTGTCCGAAATGTCTTGGGTTAAGCGTAATGTACACCCGGGTAAGATTGTGTCCACCAGCCAAGAAGTTGAAGTTATGGTTCTTGAAGTTGATCCCGACAAGCGTCGCATCAGCCTCGGCCTGAAACAGTGCATGGACAATCCTTGGGAAAGCTTTGCATCCAAATACTCACAAGGGACCGAGATCGAAGGCGAAGTTAAGAACATCACCGAATTTGGATTGTTCATCGGGCTCGACAATGAAGTGGATGGCATGGTTCATCTATCTGATTTGGATTGGGAACGTTCCGGCGACGAAGCTCTGGCTGAATACAAAAAAGGCGACATCGTGAAAGCGGTCGTTCTGGAAGTTGACCCCGACAAAGAACGGATCAGCCTTGGTATTAAACAACTGGGTAAAGATCCATTTGCTGGCGCGGCTTCTCGTAAGCGCGGCGAAACTGTGACCTGTACCGTAACCGAAGTGACCAGCAATGGCATTGAAGTAACAGTTGGTGAAACCGGCGCATCGGCCTTTATTCGTCGCAGTGACCTGTCCCGTGACCGTAATGAGCAGCGCCCAGAGCGCTTCGCGGTTGGCGATAAGGTTGATGCCATGGTCACCGGTGTTGATCGTTCCAGCCGTAAAGTGAACCTGTCCATTAAGGCGCTGGAAATTTCTGAAGAGAAAGCTGCGGTTGAGCAGTATGGGTCTTCAGATTCTGGTGCAAGCCTTGGTGATATTCTTGGTGCCGCGTTGCAGCAGCAAAAAGAAGACGCTGTACCGGCGGAAGAAGAAAAGCCCCAGAAATCAGACAAGAAGGCTGCTAAGAAAGCTGCCCCGAAAGCAGCTAAAAAGGCAACGAAGAAAGCTGACGACGACAGCGAAGATTGATTGTGGCCTTGACTTGGGGCACCTTGCTCTAAGAATTTAAAAGAATGAATGAACGGTCCTCCGTCTTGGGGGGCCGTTTTTTCGTTATAGATGCGCAGCGGAATTCAGTGATTCGCACTTGGCTGATTTGCAATGATCGATTCGTTCTGCCCCATGTGGATTGGCCCATATTGGGACCTAATTTGCGCGCCCGGATGGATGCAACGGGCTAAAAAGCGTCAATTTCGCCACTATTTTGAAATAATGTAGCAATTCGAAGCACTTAGACTTGACGATCCCTTTTTCACTTTGGCAGGATTTCCATTCTGTGTGGTACCAATGTATTCGCTGGGTCAAAATAGAATTACGATAAGGGGTCGGTCATTGACCATCCGGCGCGCAGCAAGGTTTTAAATTGCCGAGATAACCGAGTGGGGTAAGTTATGATCAAGTCCGAGTTGATTGCGAAAATGGTCGATGCCAATCCGCATTTATACCAGCGTGACGTTGAACGTATTGTCAGTACAATTTTTGAAGAAGTTTCGGCGGCTTTGTCCCGGGGGGACCGGGTAGAGCTACGTGGCTTCGGCGCGTTTTCTGTAAAGCGCCGCCCTGCACGAACTGGCCGTAATCCGCGGACCGGGGAAACAGTGCATGTGGACGAAAAATTTGTCCCCTATTTCAAAACGGGTAAGGACCTTCGCGAACGCCTGAACGAGGACTAATTTTTCACCTCATCCCATACGCCTGATGTCATGCACATTAGGCCTACGCGAGTATGCGACATAATGAAACTCCTGAAGTCGCTCCCTATGCTGGTTTTGGCCCTCATTTTGATGGCCATGATTGTTGTGAACCGTCAACTGGTTTCAATCGACCTTTTCCCATTGCCTTATAACGTGACGCTCCCTGTTTATTTGCTGCTGTTTGTGGGCCTTTTTTTGGGCCTCGCCATTGGCGCTTATGTGCTGGCAGGGCGGCGGTTGCGGGCGGCGGCTGAGAAACACAGGTTAAAGCGCGAAATCGCCCGATTGAACTCGCAGATCGGTGATCTCCAAGCGCAGCTGCGTACCCAAGCGGATGCGGATGAGACACTGCAAACATCTGGGCAAATTTCTGGGCAAATTTCTGGGCAAATTTCAGGCCCCAGTTCTGGCACAAGTTCAGAAAAGTTTTCAGGCTGAGTTTAAAAACGGCTCTTGCCAACTGGGGGCGAGGGTCGTAATTCTTTGCCCATAAAATTTTGAGGACACGCCCTATGCATATGACGAGTAATCCAATTTATTGCGCTGTAGATACGCCAGACCTTGCGCGTGCCGAGGGACTGGCAAATAAATTACTCGGGTCTGTGGGCGGTTTGAAGTTGGGGCTGGAGTTTTTCTCAAGTCTGGGTGTCGATGGCGTGCGGCGCATCGCCGATATTGGCGTGCCGATATTTCTGGATCTGAAATTGCACGACATTCCCAATACTGTGGCCAAGGCAGTGCACGCTTTGGCGCCCCTTAACCCGGCGATCATGACCATTCATACGCAGGGCGGACGCGCCATGATGGCGGCCGCCGTTGAAGCCGCCGCTGAGGCCGCTGATAAACTGAACGTGACCCCGCCCAAGGTCGTTGGTGTTACCGTTCTGACCAGCCTTGATGATCGTGATTTGTTGTCCATGGGTGTGAACAGCAGCGCCGAAGAGCAGGTCTTACGGTTGGCCAAACTGGCGAGTGAAAGCGGGTTGGATGGGATTGTCTGTTCCCCGCATGAAGTGGCGCAGGTACGTGACCTGATGGGACCTGATTTTCATTTGGTAGTCCCAGGCATTCGCCCTGCTGGTGCGGCCCTGGGGGATCAAAAACGCGTGATGAGCCCGCACGAGGCGATGACAGCGGGGGCGGATGTTTTGGTCATTGGACGCCCAATTACCGGTGCGGATGACCCCGCTGCAATGGCCCGCCATATTGCAGCGTCACTATAAATTGGGGTGAAGTTGACTTAAATTCCGAGAGTCAGTCGCCCAAAAAGTCTGGACTTTTGCCCCGATCTAATCAATGTTGCCGAGAATGAAAATGCGCATTCTCAAACGGTAACTATCAAATGGGAAGTCGACATGAATTGGCTTACGAATTACGTTAAACCCAAGCTAGAGGCAGTTCTTTCCAAGAAGACGGATACGCCGGACAACCTGTGGCACAAATGTACAAGCTGCGGTCAGCTTATTTTCGCAAAAGAATTTCGCGCGGCCCAGTCGGTGTGTTCAAACTGTGATCATCACGGGCGCATTGGCCCGACTGATCGGTTTGCCTCGCTGTTCGATGGTAGCGACTATGAGCTGCTAGAAGCGGCCGAGACTGTTGAAGACCCTTTGAAATTTAAAGATCAGAAGAAATATTCAGATCGGCTCCGTGATGCTCGTAAAAAATCCGGCAGAAGAGACGCCATGGACGTGGCGCACGGCCAAATGGGTGGCCTTAATACGGTGATCGCTGTGCAAAATTTCTTCTTCATGGGCGGTTCTATGGGGATTGGTGTGGGCGAGGCGTTTTTGCGCGGTGTGCGTAAGGCGATTGAGCTGAACGCGCCCTTCATTCTTGTCTCCGCGGCAGGTGGCGCGCGCATGCAGGAGGGCATATTGTCCCTAATGCAAATGCCGCGAACTACTGTGGGTGTGCAAATGCTCCGCGAAGCGGGCCTACCTTATATTGTTGTGCTGGCCGACCCCACCACGGGGGGCGTGACTGCGTCTTATGCCATGTTGGGGGATATTCACATTGCTGAACCCGGCGCATTGATCGGTTTTGCTGGTCCGCGTGTGATCGAAAATACCATCCGCGAGAAATTGCCCGAAGGGTTCCAGCGGGCCGAATATCTGTATGAACATGGCATGGTGGACATGGTTGTGCACCGTCACGACCTGCGCGACACCCTGGTGAGGGTGTGTTCGTTGTTAACACATGATGGTGAAAACAAGCCAGCGCAGAGCCCGGCAGCTTAACGCCGGGAGGCGCAGGTGGACGCAGATATTTTCTCGGGACAACCCTCAATCGACGAGGTGCTCAGGCGGCTTGTGGCCCTGCATCCGCGACGCATAGATCTTTCGCTTGATCGTATTAAACGCCTGCTGGAAAAGCTGGGCAACCCACAGAAAAAATTACCCCCCGTCATTCATGTGGCTGGCACCAATGGCAAGGGCAGCGTTGTTGCCATGACGCGGGCCATACTGGAAGCCGCAGGCTACAGGGTCCATGCCTATACCTCGCCGCATCTGGTCTATTTTAACGAGCGGTTTCGCATCGCGGGCAAGTTGATCGATGACGATAGCCTGTTGCAGCTATTGCAGGCGTGCGAAGAGGCCAATGACGGTGACGAGATTACATTTTTCGAATTCATCACGGCGGCGGCTTTCAAGAAATTCGCCGAAACGCCCGCAGATGTAGCGGTGATTGAAGTGGGCCTTGGTGGGCGCCTTGATGCCACCAATGTGATTGAAAAACCCTTGGTCAGCGCCATCACGCCCATTCATCTGGATCATCAAACCTATTTGGGCCGAACATTGTCGGAAATTGCCGCGGAAAAAGCAGGCATCATCCGCCCCAGCACCCCGGTAATATGCGCCCCACAGCCAGTGGCGGTACAGGCGGTCATCGCCCAAACGGCAAAATCCCGCCATGCGCCGCTACTGATTTTTGGTCGCGATTGGCATGTGGAACGTGCACCCGATGATATAGACAATCTGATCTATGAAGATAAGCATGGCAAATTGGTCCTGCCCGTGCCATCGCTGCGCGGCGAACACCAAATTAGAAACGCTGGTCAGGCCGTTGCGATCTTGCGTCATCAGAATATCTTCCGCATTCCGCAAGCGGCTATACGCGCAGGGCTGGATTGGGCGCGGTGGCCGGCCCGACTACAGTCACTGAATGAAACGCCGCTGATGGACGGCCTGCCCGTGGGCGCGGAGGTCTGGTTGGATGGTGGGCACAACCCCGCAGCCGCGCGTTCTTTAAAAACGTTTTTCCAGAAAATGGATCCTGAGACGTCCGAGTTTTATATGGTGATCGGGATGTTGGCTGGAAAGGATGCGCATCGCTTTCTCAAGCCCTTCCGCGGCCTTGCAGAAGCCATTTATGCGGTGCCCATTGCGGGCCAAAATAAGACACGCCCCCCTGCGGAAATGGCAGCAGAGGCCACGGCTCTGGGTATTTCGGGCCGCATGGCCAAGGATGTTCCCAGCGCGATTAAAGCGATTGCCCAGATAAGCAACAAAGGTAAGACGCCGCGCATCCTTATTACCGGATCGCTTTATTTGGCGGGCGAGGTGTTGCGGTATCTAGATGCAATGAAAGATGCGGACTTGGCTTAGGGGGCGCAATCGGCATGTAAAAAGGCGCACTCGACTGAGCGCGCCTTTTCTTATTTTCAAATAAACCGGTGGGCCATATCCATTAGCTGGTTTCGTTAATCCACGCTTCAATCGCATGTTTGGGCAACGCACCGACCTTGGTGGAAACGGGTTGGCCATCTTTGAACATGATCATGGTGGGAATGCCACGTACGCCATATTGGCTGGGGGCAACGGGGTTTTCATCAATATTCATCTTGGTGATTGTAATGTCGCTACGCGCATCAGAAATTTCTTCGAGCGCCGGGGCAATCTGGTGGCATGGGCCACACCATTCAGCCCAAAAATCAACGATGACCGTGCCGCTGGAATTCAGCACATCACTTTCGAAACTGGTGTCGGTTACTTTGGAAGTTGCCATTAGAAGAGGTTCCCTTGTGCCATGCCCTTTTGCCAATTCAGGTGCCAATTCCTGTTGGCGGGCTGTGGATAAATATGCATTTTTATGAATGTAGGAAGCTAGGCGCTTGACGTCAAGATAGAGAAATCATCATTTCAAACTATTGTGCTTTTGGGCGCAGTTTTTCCATGTATGGCATCAACATTTGCTCTGGTATTTCCATTAATCGGGCTTCTTCAGTCCATAAAAGGGCTGAGGTGATCGCATGACCCGGATAGATTTCCGCAAGCAGCACTTTATAGGCCGCCATTTGATTGAGATAAGCTGTCGGAATACTGTCCACGTCGCTCGGCGGTGGGCGATTTGATTTGAAGTCCACGACCAACACGTTTTCATCGTCGACATACAGCCGGTCCACTTGGGCGGAAATAATATCGTCGCCAACCTTGCCGCCGAGGGCGACCTCCGCCCGTGCCTTATCACTGAAAAGGGGCTGAAGGTCGGGATGGGTTAAGACCAATTCCAGCTTGGCCCAAATCTCTTCTGCCTCGGCCGTGGTTAGGTCCCATGGCGACTGCGCAGCGATTTTAAGCGCCCGTTCCCGGCGCTGGTCAGGCGCTGTGCTGGGCAGAACCTCCAGCAATTTGTGAATGACACGCCCCCGGTGCCACCGCGATCTGTCTTTGGTGCCGCCCTCGCCAAGGGGGCTGCGGGTATGGGTTATATCTTCGATCATGGATGGCCGAAGCGGTTGCGTGGTCTTCAATTCTTGGGGTGCCGGGTTGGTGGCCCAATCAGGGAAATCAACGGCGGACGTGGGCGCGCTGATCGGGGTGTCTTTGCGGTCCACCTCGCGCGTTTGCGGGCAGCTATAGCGCAGGATGGCGCCGTTCTCCTCGGCGGGAAGGCTTTCAAAGCCCTTGGCAATCATATTGTACCAGCACTGTGCGGGGCGGGTGTTCTTGGTTTCCCAGCCGCCGATGTACAAGCGATCTTCAGCCCGCGTCATGGCAACGTATAAAAGCCGTTTTTGTTCGGCGTCCTGTTTGGCCTTTGCGGCCTCGCGTGCGGTCTTTAATTCGCCCGCTTCATTTTCGCTGCCCCCGGTCCAAAGCAACAGCGGAATGTCGTGTAGGGCGCTTTCATCGCTGCCAAGACTTAGGAATGTTTCGCCGTGACGGGGAACTTGGCAGGTATCGGGCAGATAAATGATGGGCGCTTGCAGACCCTTGGCCCCATGCACCGTCATGATGCGCACCAGATTCTGCCCTTGTTCCATGTCGCGTTTGATCTCTGTCTCGCCAGAGCGCAGCCAATGCAGGAAATTTTGCAGGCTGGGGGCGTGGTCCATTTCAAACTGTAGACATTGGGCAAGGAATTCATCAATGGGGTCGTTGGCCTCATGCCCCAATCGGACGAGGATTTTCTGACGGCCCTCTTGGTTCAAAACGCCAGAGAAAAAGACAAAAGGGGTGGTGTAATCTGCCGTGGCCATGACACGGGATAAAAGCGCCACGGCATCGCCCCAGTGTTTGTTTTCACTGGCGCGTTCTTTCAGATATTGCCACAGGCTTTTGTTCCCGCGATTGGGCGCAAGCGCAATCAAGTCATCATCATCAAGGCCAATAAGCGGGGTTTTCAGCAAGGTCGCCAAATTCAGGTCATCGTCCGGCAGAATGGCAAATTCCGCCAGTGCCATCAGGTCCATGACGGCCAATTGTTCGTTCAACATCATGCGATCGGCACCAGCAACCGGGATATTAAGCGATTTCAGCGCGCGGATCATGTGATCGGCAAATGTGCCTCGTCGCCGTACCAGAATCATGATATCGCCGGGGCGCACGGCTCGGTTTTGCGATTCCAGCAGGTCTTGCTTGTCCAACATGGTTTTGATGTGGGCGGCGATACGCTGCGCTAGTCGGCCTTCGCCACTGGTGTTGGGGCGTTGGTCGGTTGGAATATCCCAGTCCGCACGGGCTGCTTCCAATTCCGCGTCTTCCGGGGGCCATAGCTCCACCAGACCCGCATCGCCAATGCGGTTTGTTTCATGCGCGATGTCTTCTTCATCGGGGGTCATGCCTGCCCCTGCGTGGTCTTTATGAAAGACCGCATCCACCACATCCAGAACCGCAGCGGTGGATCGGAACGATTGGTGCAGGCCAACGGAATGAAAGGGCAATTCCGCGTTTTCGGCGCGCTCCGATATGCGGTCACGGGCATCCTTGAACGCCTCAGGGTCGGCACGTTGGAAACCATAGATGGATTGCTTGGAATCGCCGACAGCAAAAACGCTGCGTTTGTCTTCACGGGCGCTAAGGCCAGCAAAAAATTCAGCACTTAGGCTTTCCACCAATCGCCATTGCTCGGGGTTGGTATCTTGGGCTTCATCAACCAGAATATGATCAACGCCACCATCCAATTTATAGAGAATCCACGGCGCAATATTCGCCGTGGCAAGCAATTGATCCGTGCGGTAGATCAGGTCGTCATAATCAACCTTTCCGCGGCCACTTTTTTTACGGGCATAGCGGGCGATCACGGCATCCGCCAACATCAAAACGGCATTTGTGTTTTCTGCCGCACGGCGTTTACGCAATGTGTCATTGATGTCCAATTGACGATCACGCTCGGCATCTATGATGGCGTCCAGTTCTGGGTATTTTTCGAGCGTTGGCTTGTTAGCGACACTTTTACGGGGGTCGCCCACAGCGGTTAGAAAGACTTGACTGAAATTTTGAGCATGCACCGTCCGGTCGCCAGTTTCCGCCAATAATGCGGCGATGACGGCTCCTTTTTCTTTCTCTGTCTTGCTGCCTTGCAATAAGGCTGTGGCCAACAGTTGCATGCCATCCCTGTCCATATCCGGCGCGCAGACAATCTGTTGGCATAGTGCGTCGTCGTCGGTTTCGCGGTTGATACCAAGGGCGTCGAAGACCTTATTTGTCAACAGATCCAGCCCGCCAGCGTTTTTCAAAAGAGCCCCTAAGTGACCCCGTTCCCGCGAAAGTGCGCCGATCAAGCTATCGAGGTCTTTTTCCGAGATGCGGGTGGCAATATGCGCCATGGCGCGCAGAAATTTATCGTCGGAGCGTTCGCGCGCTTCGATCAGGACTTCGTCTCGGCTGGCTTTCAGCAACTCCGCCGCGGTGCGGTCATCCATCACATCCGGGTTGGGGTTCAGTCCTGCTTCGATGGGAAAGCGGCCCAGGATCGACTGGCAAAAAGAATGAATGGTCTGGATCTTCAGGCCACCCGGCACATCAAGCACGGTGGCAAACAGGCTGCGCGCCCGCGCCAACATTTCCGGGTCCGCCTCCTCGCCCGTACGCGAATATATCTTGGCGGATAGGTCTTCATCACCAAGGATTGTCCATTGGCCAAGTTCGGCGAAGATGCGGTTTTTCATTTCCGCCGCAGCGGCCTTGGTGAAGGTCAGGCACAGGATTTTTTCTGGTCGTACACCCGTCACCAGCAGGCGGATGACCCGCGCGGTCAGGACGTGGGTTTTTCCCGTGCCCGCACTGGCGCTGACCCAGACGCTGGCGTCAGGGCGGGTGGCAATGGCTTGATCCAAGGTCAGTGTGGTCATGGCGTGTCCCCATTGGGGTTATCATTCACCCATTCTTTGACTCTGGCGAGGTGATCATAGTCACCATAGCCCGTATAGGCAGGGCGCGGGTTCGACAAAAAGGGTGTTGCCTCCAGATGAAAAGTCGCGATCAAGGTCCTCAATCCGGTCTCGGCTTTTTCAATTTCCTCTGTTGCGTCCACATCGGGATATTTAATCTCCAGTGGCGTTTTACCGCCCTTCACCAGCCAATAAGACAGGCTATCGACCGGCAGGGCGGGCAGGCCCTTGAAACAGCCTTTGCTGGCCAACATACCAAGTAAGGGCAGTTGTGGGGCATAGCCGCCCCTAATTTTCTTTTCGGACGGTGCGCCGCCGGTTTTATAGTCGATGATTTCCAGTGCGCCAGTCTGCTGGTTTTTATCCAATCTATCGGCGCGTCCGGTCAGGGTAAATTTCACCCCGCCGCAGTCCAGTATGGTTTCGCCGTCTACCTCGCTCGCGATCATTTTCGTGTGGGTTTGGCGTTTGATCTGTGCCGAGATAAAGGCGGTGGCGATCTGTTCAAACCTTGGCCACCAAAACGCCCAGACCGAGGCATGATTGATCATATCACCAAAGGCCCGCTTGCCATGTTCGAGTAATAGCGCCAAATCTTCGGGCCCCATGTCGCCCGACTTTTCTTCGCTAAAGGTTTCCAATGCTGTATGGATCATTTGCCCCCGCTGGGCGGGACCGGGGTCCGCGGCCGGCGCGTCCAGTGGCACAAGGTTGAGGATTTTCTTCGCATAAATCGCATAGGGGTCCACCATCCAATTTTCAATCTGTGTCACCGATAGTTTGGTTGGTCGCAGCGACACAGGCGGACGTGGGTGCGGCGGTGGGCTTGGCTGTGCGGCGGTCTGGGGTGCGTCCAACGCTTGGGCATAATGTTTCCACGGTGCGGTGCTGCCGGGCAGAAAGCCCAAAAAGGTTTGCAGTCGCAACAGCCAGCGACTGGGCACGGTGGGCGTTCCGTCCACCTTTTCCGAACGTGTCACAATGACCTCTGTGGCGGCGCAGCCACCGACAAAATCAAGCGCCGATTGGCCAATGCGTTGTTCGTCGGTTGGCAAGCCAAGGGCCAGACGCATGGGGCGGCTCATCCATGGGTCGTCTTGGGGTTGCGGCGGCCAACTGCCTTCGTTCAAATCGCCTAAAATCATAACATCGGCCTGCTGCATCCGCGCTTCCAATGTGCCCCAGATATTCAGCCGTGGGTGGGTGCCAAAGGGCTTGCGTGAGACTTTCCCGGCGAGCAGGGTTTCGAGAAACCCGGGCAGGTCCAAGGGGTTGATCTGCGGCAATAGGTCGGATTGTTCATCCAGCTCGGCAAGAAATGTGGCGAGGGTCTCGCCGTTTTGTCCGGCCCATAATATTTCTGTACCGCTTTGCTCAGGCGTGCGTGCAAGGTCTTCGCAGCAGCTTATAAGCGCGTGCAACATGTCTTTGAGCGGTGCTCTGGATTGAGAGAAAACCACCTCCAATGGGGCAAGGGTATTTTTGACGTGCTTGCACAATGCTTTTGCTTTTGGGGCTTTTTTTGAGTTAATGGCGCGGTATAAGCCGTTCAGTCCCCCGGTGGGCGCCGGGCCGCGTAGGGTGCTGACTTCTAATTGACGCAGGCCGCGCAGAAATGCGTCCCGTGCCATACCATTGGCGCTAAAGGGGTGTTTTAATAAAGCCAGTAAACTGATCGGCTCAAAGTGATTGGCTGCGGCCTGACAAACTAGGGTTAGAAAGGCAGCGGGGGGTGTCTTCAACAGCGGCTCGCCCGCCGAATCATCAACCTCAATATCCCAGCGCGTCAGTTCGGCGCGGACGCGGCGGGCCAAGACCCGGTTGGCGGTGACAAGTGCGGCGGTTTTGCCTTTGCTCTCCAGCGTGTGTCGCATGATCAGGGCAATGGTGCTGGCTTCTTCCCGTGGGTCGGTACAGGTGATGGTGGAAAAGCCCGCAAAGACGCGTTTGCTGTCATCAGGCTTTGGCGCGATTTCTTTCCATCCGGGGACTGTGGCTGCGGGGCGAAGGGCATCTTGCAACATGGCCAGTCGTGTGGCCCGTAGGTCATTGTTCTTGCTGGAAATGAAGGGCCAATCCAGAACATCTTCGCGGGTTGCGCGCATGCGGCCCAGCAGTTGCTTCATCATTGCCTGGGGGTGGCCCAAGGACTGCGCGATGGAGAGAGGGTTATGCTCTCGCGCGCTGGGGGATGTTATAATTTGCTCCCAGCTTTCTTGATCCATGTCACGGTGGAAGCCGGGCAGGACAACGGCACCATGTGGTAGCCGGGAAACGATGCTTAAAAGCGCGGCTGTCTGTGGTTGACTGCCTGTGGAGCCTGCGGCAATCAATGGAAACGCAGGTGGGTTGCTCTTCAGATGCTCGCCGATATGCTTTAACAGGGCTGTGCGATGTTTAACCGGCTCTATATAACCACGGGATTCGACAATCTGATCCCAGCTTTCGCCGATAATTGTCATGAATTCCAACAGGCGCTGCCAATGGCTCGCCAGTTCCTCGGGAACAATGTCTTTTAAATCGCTCAGTTCTTTGCTTTCACCGTGCAACTGGTCCAATAGTCGTGTGAGCTCGCGGGCAAGACGTGCGGCTTCAGCTGGGCTAAGGTCCGCCCGGCCCAGCCCAACGCGCCCTTGCATGATCAGTCGAGTGAGCAATAATTCCCGCTCGAGAGCTGGCATCGGCGGCGGCAGGGTGGGGGCACCCAAATCACCCAAGTCACCAAGATTAAAGGGACTATCGTCGCCAGCCAGATCGCCCAGCGCATACATGCGAGGGAGTATATGAGGGCGGCCATCATTCACGCGCATGAGACATTCTTGCAGCGCGCGGACGCCGCGGCGGTTGGGGAAAAGCAGGGTGACTTCGCCCAAGGAAAGTGGGTCATGGCCAAACATATGACCCAGAGACTGCGCAAGCGTCTCCACAAACCCCATGTGGGGCGCGATGGAGTATATGGCGGGACTGGGCCTGAAAAAATCAGTGCTTTTCATGTGTTTCAAATGCGGCTTCTGCGGTTTTTACTTCTGCGGGGGAGCCTACATGGTACCACGGACCATTATGGACATGGCCAAAAAGACGCCCGGTCTTGATGGTATCATCAAAGGCAATATTCATGGAAAAGGGCTGCATCGGATAAGCGGTCATAATCTGCGGCCGGATAATTTGCACACCTGCAAAAATATAAGGTGCGGTTTCGCCCGGCTGTATGCGGCTAAGCTGCCCGTCATTGCTGCGGTGAAAATCGCCGCGCCCATGGTATCCATGGGCGGCCTCCACCGGGACCAAGGACAGAAGGATATCCATTTTTTCGGGGTCAAATGCCGTCTGCATATCCCTTAATAGACTGCCCTGCGTTTCTTGGGGGCGTTCCTGCCATAGCGCGTCTGAGTTGATGACAAAAATCGGATCTGGCCCAAGAAGAGGCAGGGCCTTGACCACGCCGCCGCCCGTTTCCAGCAACGCGGCCCGTTCGTCTGAAATGGCGACAGATGGCCCGCCTTGGCGGCGCGTCAGGTGTTGCTCCAGCATATCCGCCATATGGTGCACATTGACCACCGCACACTTGACCCCGATGGCATTTAGATTGTCCAGCACGCGGTCCATCAGCGTCCGTCCAGCAATCTCGACCAATGGCTTTGGTCGGTCACTGGCGTGGCTTTGCATACGCGTCCCCTTGCCAGCCGCAAGGACAAAGGCCGTTGTTGGGTGCACACTCATGCTTTGGGTTGCCTATTCTTGTTGAACCATTCGCAGGCGTCATTGAGCGCGGGGTGCTGAAGGTTGCGGTCCAGCAATCCCCACACATGGGGAATCATATCCAAATAATTTGGCTTGTTGTCGCGTTTTGCTAGACGTGAAAAGATGCCGATAATCTTGGTGTTTCGTTGTGCCCCGAGAATATTATAATGGGTCACAAAAGCATCACGGTCATGACCGGTTTTATCGAGGTAATAATCGATCATTCTCGCTTCCAAATCGGGGGAGACGTCCCGCCGCGCATCCTGTAACAAGGACACAAGATCATAGGCCGGGTGGCCGTGAACCGCATCCTGAAAGTCCAACAACCCCAGGGTGCCGTCGTCTAAGCACATCAGGTTTTCCGCATGAAAATCCCGCAGGACCAGCGTTTCAGGTTTGCCAAGCTTTTGCAGAAGCGGGCTGAACAGATCGCTCAGGTCCTGTTGATGGGGGCATGTGGTCTTGTTTTCGCCGGTGCCCAGATACCAGTTCGGAAATAAAAACAGCTCGCGCATCAAAAGGGCATGATCATATACAGGCAGCTCATGGCTGGGTTGGTGCTCAAATACAGGCAGATTGTTTGGCACGGGATGGCTTTGCAGCCTGACCAGAAGGTCGATGGCCCCTTGATACATGTTCTGCTCATTGTCAGGTGCCTGCGCAATAGCGTGTTTGAATAGCTGGTCGCCGAAATCTTCAAGGATCAGAAACCCGCCTTCTATATCGTGGTGCGTGATGGCGGGCGCGCGAAAGCCGAGACGATCAAGATGCCGCGCGATGGCAATGAAGGGCAATGTATCTTCATATTCTGGGGGCGCATCCATAAGAATAGCGGTTTGGTCACCGTGATGCAGTCGGTGATAGCTGCGAAAGGACGCATCCCCGGCAACGGTGCTGATGACACAGCCCTTCCAGCCACTTTTTTCTATGAAGGCGTCTCTTATTTTTTCACGTTCATTCATGGTGGTATTCATCCGATAACCAAGGCTGAAGCCGTGTTTTCAGACGGTTTAGCCACGTGCCAGCGCCTTGGAAACTCAGGCGTCTACCCATACCGTCCGGTAGGTGATGAAACGTGATGTGCAGGGCATCGCTCGGTAAATAGCTGCCCATTTTATCTGGCCATTCGATGACGGATATCCCCGTTTCCAGCGCATCATCTATGTCCAGTTCGATCACGTCTTCTGGATTATCTAGTCGGTACAGGTCAAAGTGCCAAACCATGGTCCCGGGGGGATTTGGCAGTTTGTATTGCTGCACCAGTGTGAAGGTGGGGCTTGGCACGTCTTCCTCTGGATTGTGGCTCATGATGCGGATCAGTGCGCGCGCGAAACTGGTTTTACCAGCACCAAGGTCGCCTTCAAGCGCGATACAATCGCCGGGTTTGAGCTCCGGCGCAATCGCCATTGCCAATGCGGCATAGTCGTCCTCACTCAAAATTCGGGTCGGCGATGAAAAGGCCGCGCTCACTCACCAACCTCCGCTGTAATGACGGCGCTAACTGTGCGCGGCAAATGACAGGTGATGATGCGGGCGCCATTCTTCTTATCTTCGGTAGTGACGGTGCCTCCATGCAGTTCAAAGAAGCTGTGAACAAGGGATAGACCCAGACCCGCACCTGGGGTCGGGGTGCCGGATAAACCGGAATCGCCCGCCCCGTGCAGTGCGCGGGATGCGCCGCTGTGTTCCAGCCTCAGCAACACTTCGTTTGAGCTGCCCGTAATGTCGAGTTGGACGCGGCCTTCGCGGCCCGCGCGGGCGAGGCTGTCCATGATCAGGTTATAGACGGCTTGCTTAATACGCCGACTGTCGCCACTGACATTACCGAGCTGATTGTCACAATTTATGACCAAGGATACGGATTTACTTTGCGCGTTGACCGCGGTCAGCTTGGCGATGTCACTGACAACCTCGTTCATATCATAGGGCTTGCTTTCGATTGCCATCTTGCCAGCTTCGATAATGGCCATATCGAGGATATTTTCGATCAACTCGCGCAGTTTATAGCTGGACTGAAGGGTTGCATCGACATATTCCGATTGTTTCCCTGCCAGAACACCCGCGCTGCCGGATGCCAATAGCTCTGAAAAGCCAATAATGGAGTTTAATGGTGTGCGCAATTCATAAGACATGCTGGCGACAAATTCAGATTTCAGCTTATCAGCGGCTTCCAGTGCGTTATTCTTGTCGTTCAGGGCATTTTCGATGTTGGCCTTGGCGGTTTGATCAATGATGCTGAATAAGGCCGCGCCATCGGGCAAGGGAACAACGGAATATTCCAAGACGCTGCCGTTGGTCAGGTGCCATTCTCCGCTGTGCTGTGCTCTTGATATGGCAAAGCTTAGGATCTGTTCGCGCAATGGTGGCCAATCCTTTGCTGTTTTGGTGAACTGAGGCGCACAGATGTCAAGGACTTCACCAATATGCGGTTGGCCAGACAGCATGTCTTTGTCCAACCCCCAAAGCCCACAATAAGCGGCATTGAATAGCTTGATACGGCCATCCGCGCCGACCACAGTCACGGCTTCATAAAGGTTTTCGAGGGTTTCTCGCTGTACATCAATGAGCGTGTTATAGGAGCGTTCCAACGCCAGCTTATCGGTCACATCCTCAAAAATGACCAATAGACCCCCGAGCGGGTGTGGCTGGGTCACGACGCGAATTGTTTTGCCGCTGGGCAAATACCACGTTTCTTCAGCCGGCTCTAATAGGTCTGTATAATAGTTGATAATATCGCGCTTCCATGATGGAAAGTCGGCCTGTTCGGGGACTTGACAGCGCTCTCGTAATTCCTCCAACAGTTCGCCGTGCTTAGGCTCGCTATCCAGCCATTTTTCTTTCAGTTGCCATAGTTCAGCAAAGGCTTTGTTGTAGAAGCGCAGGCTTTGGTCCGGCCCGAATATAGCTACCGGTGTTGACATCATGTCCAGTGTCTTCGCGTGCGAGGATTTGTGCTGCTGTAATTCAGCCTCCATGAATTCTTCGCGTGTGATATCGATGGCAAAACCAATGGTATTGCCAAGGTTTTTATCTAGCGGCGCTTCGGTTATTGCCAGTGATTTGCGCTCCCCCCCCGTGACAACAAAAAACTTTTGCGACAAGGCAGCGCCGCTGGATAAGGCATCGCGGGCGTTGGAATGTTGGGCGTCTTTATGTGTGCTACCCGCTAGCTCAATCTGGTGATCGATGACCGATTCCAGATTATCTTGCTCAACGATTTCAAGATAGGCCCTGTTCACCCAGGCAATATTGAGTGCTTGATTGCGAATCCAAACAGGAAAGGGCGCATTATCCAATAGGCTGGATGCTAGATGGTGTTCATCTAAATAGGGAACTGCTTGTTCCGCCATGCTCGCCCCAAGGCCCGCAAGCGGGCAAAACCATACAACACTAAAAGCCCGGTCTTTTTGTGATTTGGTTTCCAAGCGTGATCCAGTCACCAAATAAAGCCCGTCATTTTTCTGAAAATGACATGCTGCGATGAAAGGAACCCCGTCCTCTGACAGGTTTGAGATTTGGGTCATGACCTTGGCAAGCGCCTGATGGTCAAAGGAAAGGTCCTGTGCCGCGTTTTCAATCTCTTGCAGCGAGGCGATTGAATTGGTGATTCCCAGCCAATTGCGAAACCGCGACGAGCAGTAACATGTGCCGTTTGGATGCACGGTAATGAATGAACCGGGACCAAGGTCCAGAACCGCATCGCTATATTTAAGGATGGCATCGGATTCGCTGCTGCGGATTTTCGCCAGTCGTTGCCGCAGGCCAAGGCGGATCGCCAAGAAAAGGGCCACAACTGCAATGATTGTCGCTAGCCAAAATGCCCGGATATCAATCATTTTAGCGGCTGCTTCCGCCTGTGCATTGGCGGTAAAAGGGACCGCCATCAGCAGCCAAGCCGCCGCTCCAGCCAGTGCGGTACCCAACCGACGACCCCGTTTATTTTTTTTGTGACCCAATGCCCGTATTTCCATAGTTTGAATTTAGCGCGAGCGCCCGCCAGAATACAATGGTTCAGATAACCAGCGCATAAAAAAACCCTCCCGGCGAGAGACCGGAAGGGTTTGAATTCTGTTCGTCTATGGCCTAGTAGCGGTAATGATCCGCTTTGAACGGGCCGTGTTGCGGTACGTCAATATAGTCCGCTTGTTCTTTGCTCAGGACCGTCAGTTTCGCGCCAAGGCGGGCGAGGTGTAGGCTTGCGACTTTTTCATCCAGATGTTTGGGCAGCACATAAACCTTGTTGTCATACTTGGAATGATTGTCCCACAGCTCAATTTGCGCCATGACTTGGTTGGTGAAGGATGCACTCATTACAAAGCTGGGATGACCCGTCGCACAACCAAGGTTCACCAGACGGCCTTTGGCGAGAACGATCAGTCGCTTGCCATCGGGGAATTCAACTTCATCAACCTGTGGCTTAACTTCTTCCCATTTGTAGTTTTCAAGGCTCGCAATTTGAATTTCGCTATCGAAATGGCCGATGTTGCAAACAATGGCGCGGTCTTTCATCGCACGCATATGTTCGAGGCGAATGACATCAACATTGCCGGTTGTGGTGACAAAAATATCCCCGGTGGGGGCAGCCTCTTCCATGGTGGTCACTTCATAACCCTCCATCGCGGCTTGCAGCGCACAGATGGGGTCAATTTCGGTGACCAAAACGCGGGCGCCTTGGCTGCGCAGGCTAGCAGCAGAGCCTTTGCCCACATCACCATAACCTGCAACAACGGCGATCTTACCCGCTACCATGACATCGGTGGCGCGCTTGATGCCGTCAACCAAGCTTTCACGGCAACCATAAAGATTGTCGAACTTGGACTTGGTCACGCTGTCGTTCACATTGATCGCAGGAACTCTTAGCGAGCCATTTTTTTCCATTTGGTAAAGACGCAGAACACCCGTTGTGGTTTCTTCGGAGAGGCCTTTGACGCCATCCATCAGTTCTGGATAGTCTTTGTGCATCATGATGGTCAGATCGCCGCCATCATCCAAAATCATATTGGGGACCCATCCATCAGGGCCTTTAATGGTTTGGTGAATGCACCATTCAAATTCTTCGTCGGTTTCACCTTTCCAAGCAAATACCGGGGTGCCTTTGTCGGCAACCGCAGCGGCGGCATGGTCTTGGGTTGAGAAAATATTGCATGAGCTCCAGCGAACCTCGGCACCCAGCGCTTCCAGCGTCTGAATGAGAACCGCGGTTTGGATGGTCATGTGCAAGCAGCCAGCGATGCGCGCACCTGCGAGGGGGTTTTTACCAGCATATTCTTCGCGCAGCGCCATCAGGCCCGGCATTTCGGTTTCTGCAATGGCGATTTCCCGGTGACCCCAATCGGCGAGGGAGATATCTGCAACTTTATAGTCTTCTTGAGTGCTCATGTTTGTCTCTCTGAAATTAATGGCCTGTAGTGGCTGACTGTGTGATGGCTGTTTGCCATGTTGGGCGTTTAGTCTCACATAGTGTGGTTTGCAAAAAAGTCATTCCCTTAAATTTTATATTGGGGGCATGACCGTAAAACATCTTGTCTGAATCCATAGATAATGGTGGCCTATATATCAGTGACGCCTTACGCAAGCAAGCATAAAGATTTCTTTATATATTAAATAAGATTTTGTTGTTTTCGGCGCAATGCGGGGACTGCGGCTTATTTTTCTTCTTCAAAGCGGTTGAGCACCAATTCGCTGAGCGCGCCAAGCGCTTGGTCCGCATCCCTGCCTTGGGCAGAGACATTGATGGTTTCACCTCTGGCCGCTGCAAGCAGCAATAGGCCCATAATTGATGTGCCGCACACTTCTTGCCCGTCCTTGGAAACTTGAATATGCGATTCAAATTGGTTGGCGAGCTTGACAAATTTGGCGCTGGCGCGGGCATGGAGGCCACGTTCGTTACAAATTTTCACATCGCAGCTGACGGGTTCCGCTCGGTTACTCATTATTTATGCCCGCCCATGATTTGCGAGGCAATGTTAATATAGCGCCGACCCGCTTCAACGGCTTCTTCGGCAAGCACATGCAACGGCAAGTCATGCCGCAGGCTGGCCAGTTTGATAAGCATAGGCAGATTAACACCAGCCACCACTTCGATATTGGCTTGGTCCATCACAGAAATGGCCAAATTCGACGGGGTGCCACCAAACATATCGGTCAACAGAACCACACCATCACCCAAATCGCTTTTTCGCACCGCCGCCAATATTTGCGATTGACGCTCTTCCATATCATCGTCGGGGCCGATGCAGATGCATTCGACGTTTTCCTGTGGGCCCACCACATGTTCCATGGCGGCGACCAGCTCATTCGCCAGTCGCCCGTGGGTTACCAAAACCAATCCAATCATTTTAGGGTCCATTTTCTGGCCTTTTGCGAACTCTTCTCTGCTGTATTATTGGCGTGTTTTAACGGGCTTTCCAAGTGGATTTATTGCCCATCGGTCTTTATTGGCCATTGATCGGCCTTGGCCTGAACTATGGTGACGTCGGCGGCCATGTGCCGGCGGCTAATAATCGGCACGTCATGGCAAGTTTCGCCGCGCATGAGGTTTCTGCGATGGAAAGTTGTAAATAGGCAATATTCTGCCCCATGAATGTCTTATAATCGTGTTCGGGAAAGCGGTTGATTTCTGTACGTTCGATCAGCCGGACGAGTAAGCCCAAACGGCTGGTCGCAACCCGATTTTCTATTTTGACGAGGCCGATCCCACGGATTTCCATTAGCCCCTCGGTCGTTTTGGGCGCGCGCATGTGTAGCTGATCATCAACGGCAGAAATCTCAGTATAATCGTCGGCGATGAGGGCGGCGCCGCGATCCATCATTTGCAAGGCCAAGTCGGACTTTCCCGCGCCGCTGTCGCCCATGACCAGAATACCGATGCCGGCAAACTCAAACGATGTGCCATGTATGGTGTCCATCAGTCGTCCCCTTGGCGTGCCGGCAATGCAATCGAAATCTCCGCCCCGATCACACTGTTATCATCGTCGTCCTTTGTTCTGTTCTTGGCGGAAATATGTCCGCCGTGGGCTTCAATAATCTGCTTGGAAATATTAAGACCCAAGCCAGAGTGCTTGCCGAAGGCTTCCTCAGCCGGGCGTTCGGAATAGAAGCGCTCAAATATCTTATCGTCTACGCCGGGGGGCAGGCCGGGGCCTTCGTCACAGACGCTCAGGACTTGCCAATCCCCTTGTCGGGACAGCTCCAATGTGATTGTTCCTCCCAAAGGGCTGAACGAGATCGCGTTATCCACCAGATTGCGAACCACCTGACCCAGCCTATCTTCCAAGCCAGAGACAAGATGGGGGATATTATTGTCTGTCTGCAATATGATTTTCACTTCGCGCCCTGGCTCAGTGACAGCGGTGTAGGTGGCGATAATCGCATCTGCCAGTGCATCTAGGTCCACGCGTGCGCTTTCGGCGCGCGACAGTTCGGCATCCAAGCGCGATGCAGCGGATATGTCGCTGATCAGGCGATCAAGTCTGCGGATGTCATCTTGGATAATGGCCAAGAGCTTTTTCTGAATTTTCGGGTCGTCGGTTTTGTCTAATGTTTCCACAGCACTGCGAATAGAGGAAAGTGGGTTTTTAATCTCGTGCGCAACATCGGCTGCAAAAGTTTCAATCGCATCAATACGGTCATAAAGCGCGCGCGTCATGGCGCTCAAGGAAATTGACAGGTCGCCAATCTCGTCCCGCCGCCCTGAAAATCGGCGCAAGTCGCGGGCGCGACCAATACCGCGGCGTACATCATCGGCGGCCCGGGCGAGATTGCGAATAGGTTGGGCGATGGTACTGGCCAGGAAAAAGGACAACAGCACGGTGACGGCAATTGTGATGGCAAATGTTTGCAGGATACGCAGGCGTTCTTGTTCAACAATGGCTTCGATGTCAGATGTTTGCGCGGTCAGCAGCAGTGCGCCGAGCACACGTCTAAAACGTTGCACAGGCACGGCAACGGAGATGACATCGCCGTTGGTGCCCGCCCGGATGACCGTGCCGGAATTACCCTGCAGCGCGTCTAAGACTTCTATATAATCAGCGGCGGTTTGTTCGGGGCGCTCCTGATATGGCGGGTAATTGGGCTTTGATGACATGAAATCAAGCGCCTTGTTCATCCAGGACCGAAAGCGATTGGTCAACCGCTCCTGTTCACCGGGCGGCGGCAGGGGCACCACATAAACAGACCGGCCCAATGCCATAAACCGACTATCCACCATAAGCCCACCGTCAACACTGAAAAGCCGGGCGCGGGTTTGTGTCGGGCCAATGAGGCGGCCAATAATCTGCTCGGCCGGGGCGATTAGAATGCTGGTGCTTTCCGGGCCAAGGGTTGCAGATTCTCCGATTGCACCCGCAATGATCTTGGATTGCACAACAAGGGATTCGATGCGACTGTCAACCCAGCGGTCGCGAAATTCATTGAGGTAAAGAATGCCAGCAAACAGCATGGCAAGGGCGATCAGATTGATCGCCATAATGCGCAGCATAAGTGGCGAAAAGCGCCTGTATCTGCGGCGCGGACGCAGGCCATCATTTAAATCGGACCTGCCTGCCATGCTTAGCTTTCCTTATAGCGATACCCGACGCCATAAAGGGTTTCGATACCTGAAAAGCCATTGTCTATATCGCGGAACTTTTTGCGCAGGCGTTTGATATGGCTGTCGATGGTGCGATCATCCACATAAATATCGTCTGAATAGGCCGCATCCATCAGTTGATCGCGGCTTTTGACGTGGCCGGGGCGGGTCGCCAGTGCTTGAAGGATTAAAAACTCAGTCACCGTTAGATTGATATTTTCACCCCCCCACGTCACCATGTGCCGGGCGGGGTCAAGGGTCAATTTTCCGCGCACCATGGCGTCTTGGGCATCGTCGTCTTCGGCACCGGATTTGGCCCCGCGCGTCCGTCGCAACACGGCGCGAATGCGTTCAATTAACAGTCGTTGGGAAAATGGTTTACCGATATAGTCATCGGCACCCATTTTCAGGCCGAGCATTTCGTCAATCTCTTCATCCTTGGAGGTCAGAAAAATCACCGGCATATCAGTAAACTGGCGCAGCCGCCGCAACAATTCCATGCCATCCATTCGCGGCATTTTAATATCAAGAACAGCCAGATCGGCGGGGCTTTCGCTTAAGCCCTCAAGTGCCGCTGCCCCGTCGGAATAGGTCCGGACGGTATATCCTTCTGCCTCGAGCGCAATTGTAACCGATGTTAAAATATTGCGGTCGTCATCCACCAACGCGATTGTAGAAGCCATAACTCTTTCATCCTTGTCGAAACTCAGTCCATCATCATGCCTATTTTGCGAACCTGCAAGTCTTATTGCCCTGCCACTGCTATTGTCCGGTCTTGGCTGGTGATAAGCCTAGCCAGCCAATTGCGTCTATAAAATGGCAATGCCGCGTAACTCCGTATGATTGTCTCTGTTAGGGTTTTTATTCGCCGAGGCGAATGCTATAGTCCCTTCCTTTTTTGATTATAAGGATGGACGCCGGACTGATGGCACGATCACCGAAAAGCTGGGGGTTTCCTCGATGGGGCGAATATGGCCAAGACCGCGATACGGTCAGCGTGCGGATGTGCGACTATCATGGATGTCAGGAAAAGGCCGATTATCCCGCGCCCAAGGCGCCGCTCACAGATGATAAGTGGTGGTTTTGTCAGAACCACGCCGCCGAATATAATAAAAACTGGGATTTTTTCGCTGGGATGAGCGCTGAAGAAGCCAAGCGGTATGCCCACGCGGATAAGCGCACAGGGGCGGGCTATTCCCAGACGGGGACCTATAGTTGGGGCGGGGCAGAGGATAGCGACGGTTTGACAGCCATAGAGCGTGAGGCCTTGGACGTGCTGGGTTTGGAGGTTGATGCCAGCGCTGGGGAGATCAAAGCCCGTTTCCGAGCACTTGCGAAAAAATACCACCCTGATCGCACTGGCGACGATTCAGATGCCGCTGAAATGTTCCAAAAAGTTGGTGCCGCATACGAGGTTTTGAAAATGAAACTGGAGGCGCGAAGTTTTAAAGGGCTGTAGGAATAATTCATTCAAGGCCTGCCCCAATATTATCTAAGTCGAATTATCTAAGTCGAATTATCTAAGTCGATTCAAGATTGACCCATGACTTTTCATCGCTAGACTGCCAACCAGTCTTTTGAACTATTTTTTGCCCGGCAGTTCAGTCGCGGCAACTGGGGGCCCATCCGCGGGCTGAAAACTGGGGAGTACACACAAGTGGCTACAAAGGCACATGAACAATGGTCGTCGCGCATGGCATTTATTTTTGCTGCGGTCGGCAGCGCCGTCGGTCTGGGTAATATCTGGCGGTTCCCGTATATGGCGGGTGAAAATGGTGGGGCGGCGTTCGTCCTTGTCTATATCGGGTTTATTATTTTGATCGGGTTGCCGGTTTTAATTGCCGAATTGGCGGTGGGTCGCCGCGGCAAGATGAGCCCGGTAAAATCCATCGAAATTGTTGCCAAAGAATCGGGTGCGTCTAAGCGCTGGCGTTGGGTTGGTCATCTCGCGGCGCTTGGGGGCGGTCTTGGGCTTTTGAGCCTCTATTCCGTGATTGCCGGTTGGGTACTGGCTTATATCATCAAGTCCGCCATGGGCATGTTCACGGGGATAGATGGCACTACAGCATCGGGCATGGTTGCCACCTATCAGGCCGAAACGGGCACGATGATTATGTGGCACTTCATTTTTGTGTCCCTGACGGTTTATGTGGTTGCGCGCGGGATCAACGCGGGCCTTGAAAAGGTTGTGACTTATTTAATGCCCGTCTTATTCCTATTGCTGTTGCTGTTGGTGGGTTATGCCATGGCGGCGGGCAATTTTACAGAGGCTGTTGCGTATCTGTTTACACCTGATTTCTCGAAAATTAACGGCACGGTCTTGTTGGACGCCGTGGGTCAGGCCTTCTTCTCATTAAGCCTTGGTCTTGGCACGATGATCGCGTATGGCGCCTATTTGCCAAAAGAAATCAGCATCCATCGCTCGGCGGTTTTGATCGCAGGTGCCGATACGGTGGTCGCACTGTTGGCGGGCCTAGCAATTTTCCCATTGGTGTTTGCTTATGGTCTGTCACCGTCTAGTGGCCCCACTTTGATTTTTGAAGTGTTGCCCATCGCTTTTGGTCAGATGACAGGCGGCGCCATTGTTGGCACCATGTTCTTTGTCCTGCTCGGGGTAGCAGCGATTACATCCTCCATCTCTATGCTAGAGCCAGCGGTGAGCTGGTTTGAAGAGCGCAGTGGCATGAACCGTGTCCGCGCAGCCGTTTTTGGCGGTGGCGTGGCCTTCGTGATTGGCTTGTTGACGGTCTTCTCCAACAATGAATGGAAAGACGTTGTACCGTTTGCATTCCTCGGCCTTGAAACTGTGAGCGGCAATGTTGCAACTTGGGGCGCGCTGATTGACTTCACCGTTTCCAGCTTGATCATGCCAGTTGCCTCATTGTTGCTGGCGATCTATGTGGGTTGGTATGTCAGCCGCGATGCCATGCGGGATGAAATGGATTTGCCGGAAGGTGGCGTTTTTGAAATCTGGCATGTGGTGATCAAATATATCTCGCCGGTGGCGATTGGAATCATCTTGGTCTATGGTTTGATGTAGATTTCCATAAAGAATTAAAAGCATAAAGAATTATAAGAAGGGGTGGCTTTTTAGCCGCCCTTTTTTTTTCTGGTGTTTTCAGCCCTCAGAGCTTTATGGTCGTAAGCTCTGTGGTTAAAAGGGGGGCGTCATGACAAAGAAGATCATCATTGGGCTATTCGCTCTTTTGTTGGCGGCAATTGGGTTGGCCAAGACGATCGGCCCGGGCATGGTGGAGCGCGGGCAGAATAAAATCGCCGCGCATGATCCCTTTCCAATTTCCCAAGACGCGCAGACTTTGCATGACAGTCTGTTCATTGGCGATTTGCATACCGATAGTCTGTTATGGGGTCGGGATATATTGGCGCGCTCTGACCGCGGCCATGTGGATGTCTCGCGTTTGCAGGACGGCAATGCGGCCTTGATTGTTTTCCCCGCTGTCACCTTTGTTCCCAGCGGGATCAATTATGAAGAAAACGAAGCTACAGGGGATATCATAAAGTGGTTGATGATGATGCAATGGCGGCCCATTGATACATGGACGGGCATCTTTGCCCGCGGAATGCATCACGCTGACACGTTTAAGAAATTTGCCAATCGTGCGCCAGACGAATTGATGTTGGTGCAAAGTCGGGCGGACCTTGAGACGCTTATAGAGCGCCGCGCGTCGGGAGATAAGATTGTTGGCGGCATCCTCGCCTTTGAAGGTGCGCAAGTCTTTGAAGGTGATGTGGGGAATATAGACACGCTTTTTGCAGCGGGTCATCGGATCATGGAACTTGTGCATTTTTTTGACAATGAATTGGGCGGAAGCCTGCACGGGACATCTGGTGAAGGATTGACTGAGTTTGGCCGGGCCGCTGTTGCGCGTATTGATGAGCTGGGCGCGATCATTGATGTGGCGCATTCGTCTGAGGCTATGGTGCGCGACGTCCTTGATATGAATATGGGGCCGCTTGTCGTGTCGCATACTGGTATGAAGGGGGCGTGCGACACCCCGCGCAATATCCCCGATGATCTGATGAAGCGCATCGCGGATGGCGGTGGGTTGATAGGCATCGGTTTTTGGGACGCGGCGGTGTGTGACATCACACCAGCGGGTATCGTTAGATCCCTTCGCTATGCGATTGATTTGCTGGGTGTGGATCACGTGGCGCTTGGCTCTGACTGGGATGGCGGGACCACAGTGCAAGTAGATGCATCCGAGTTGCCCGCGCTGACCCAAGCCATGATGGATGCTGGATTTAGCGAGCACGAGATCCGTGCGGTCATGGGTGCGAACATGCAGCGGTTTTTGCTGGAAAACTTGCCTTAAGGTCTAATTTTGCGCCGCCGCAGCCATTTCGCGGATGCGATTGACCATGGAAAACAAACCATTGGTGCGCGACGGTGAAAGATGTTCGGCTAAACCCAGCTCGCCGAGAATGGCGCGGGCATCAATCTCTAAGACCTCATCAGGTGTCTTGCCGCTATAGATAAGCATCATTAATGCCACCAAACCCTTGACGATATGGGCGTCGCTGTCGCCATCAAAATAGAGGCGTGGCGGCACATCATCGCTCAACCGGGGCAGAATCCAGACCTGCGACACACAGCCACGTAGCTTGTTTTCGTCGGTGCGGGCGTCTTCTGGAAAGGGCGGGAGCTTGCCCCCTAATTCAATGACGTAGCGATACCGGTCTTCCCAGTCGTCAAATAATTCGAAGTTTTCGCGTATGTCATCAAGGGTCAGATTATCCAGCATGAGCCTTCCGTCGTGTTAGGGTTTAATGCAATGTCATGTGGGTCATGTGGCGTGGGTGGGGGGAAAAGTCAACTAATTTGGCCAAAAAGGCCAGATAGCTTTGATAAATACGGGGGAGACACAGTTAGAGCGGGTTGAGAGCGGGGTGATTGTGCCTCCCCCCGGAAGATGAAATTATTGCCTCGCTGTCGTTGCGTCTTTTAAGGACGCGTGGACGATAAACATTAATCTTCAAGCTCCCGTAATTCGCGTTGCAGGCGGAACTGGCGTGACGTCATATAGGCTTCCATGTCACGCGTGCGCCTTTCGATATCTTCAAACCGGGTGTTTAAATCCGCTTTGGTATAGTCAGGTTTGGTCCGCGCTTCGCGCCAAAACCGGTCTTCTTCTGGATCTTCAACAATCTCGCGCGGTTTGTCTTCAAGAACGAAGCCCATCAGGACATAGACGAAAACCACTGGGAAAAATCCACTGATGAACACAGCAATAATCGTCAAGAAGCGGATCAGTGATGCTTTGATGTCGAAGTAATCAGCGATTCCGGCGCAGACGCCCATAACACGACCGTCTCGGGTATTTTTGTATAATCGGTTTGGGTTAAAGCGGGTCATTATCTTCTCGATCTCCAGTCGGGAACTTCCTCATCCAGGATACGCTCCATAGATACAAGACGTTGTTCCAGTTTTTCTGCGTTTTTGCGCAGGTCTGTTAGCATGTGCTCATCTTCGGGCGTTATATTTTTGTCTCGTCGCCAAACAGTGATGTAGTGCATCACGATCCATAGTGGCAGAACAAACCCCATTAAAATGATAAGCGGTACATATTCTCCGGTATCCAAGGTGACCCCCTCTTATTTCTTTGCCGTCGATTTAGACGCCGCTTTTTTCGGAGCTGCGTCTGGCTTTTTCATTCTTGATTTAAGCGCATTCAGCTCGCCTTGAATAGCCTCTTCGGCTTCCAACTCAGCAATTTCGTCGGCTAAATCCCGGCCTTTGCCCATCTCGTAAGCTTCGGCTTCGCCTTCGAGGCGATCAATGCGGGCATCGATTTTGTCGAACTTTGAAAAGGCGTCCTCGATCCGGTTGTTATAGAGGTTGCGGCGAACCCGTACGTTGCTGGTGGCTGTTTTGTGGCGGGCATCAAGTGTTGCTTTCTTCGCCCGCGCTTCACGCAGCTTGCCTTCCAGTTTAACCACATCATCTTCATGGCGGGCCAGAGCCTCTTTCAAATGGTCCAGCTCTTCTTTTAAGTGGCTCGCCATATCAGCGGCTTTGGCTTTTTCAACCAATGCACCACGGGCCAAGTCTTCTCTGTCCTTAGACAGTGCCAGTTCAGCTTTGGCTTCCCAATCTTCTTGGATCGCGCCGAGTTTCTTCATCTTGCGCTCGACATCCTTTTGATCGGCAATCGCGCGCGCCGCCGAGGTGCGCACTTCCACCAAAGTGTCTTCCATCTCTTGGATGACCATGCGGATGATTTTTTCCGGATCTTCTGCCTTGTCCAGAATGGAATTGAGGTTGGAGTTAACAATCTCGGTCAAACGGGTGAAAATGCTCATTTGTAATATCCTCTTCTTATCGACTTGCTGTCTGTCGTGACGCTCTATTGTCTGTCGTGACTCAGGCCTGTTTTTTATGGCCGTTTTTTTAGTATAAGCAGCTGTTTTGAAAGCGGCGGGTGGCGTAAATATTGGACACACCCTTTAGGGCGTGGCGGCTGCGGGTGCGAGACGCACTCGCTCTGGAGCACAACTCGGTAATTGTTGCGTTGTCACCATCTAATTCCTGAGTGGCATCTGCGGCCATCATGAGTTTGGTAAAAATGTTTCTGTTCGCGCTCATTGTTCAAATCCTGTTAATTTAGCTGTCGTTTGTTGCGGTTCGTAACCCCTATATCGCAAGGGGCGTGCCAGTTTTAAGATATTCGATTAACTGATTGTTTTTGATATATTATTTCTGTTATTCGTGCGACTTCATGATTCATTGTGTGATGTGTTTTTTGCTAGACATTGGTAAATTACACCAGTATTCTGTGTAAATGCCAACATCATTTGACGAGCAAACGCATATTCTTGGACAGTCTTCGGCCATGCTGGATGTCATGGACCGTGTGTCTCGTGTTGCTGCGCTGGATCGCCCTGTCTTGGTGGTCGGTGAGCGCGGCACAGGTAAGGAGATGATTGGCTCGCGTATTCACTACCTGTCAAAGCGCTGGGATCGTGCATTCATCAAATTGAATTGCGCCGCCTTGCCAGAGACCCTTCTTGAAAGCGAATTGTTTGGTTACGAACCCGGTGCCTTTACCGGCGCGACCAAGCGCCGTTCCGGTCGGTTTGAAGCGGCCGACACGGGGTCGTTGTTTTTGGACGAAATTGCCAATATGAGCGCAAGCGCGCAGGAAAAACTGTTGCGTGTCGTCGAATATGGCGAATTTGAACGTGTTGGTGGGTCGGAAGCGGTGCATGTGGATGTGCGGGTGGTTGCTGCCGCCAACGAAGATCTGCCCCAATTGGCTGATGAGGGGCGGTTTCGCCACGACCTGCTGGACCGGCTGGCATTTGATGTCATTACCCTGCCACCGCTGCGGGTGCGTAAGGATGATATCGCTGAGCTGGTGAAATTTTTTGCCAGTGGGATGGTGCGCGATTTGGACTGGGACGCAGGTCCGAAGTTTGACGCGTCGGCGATGGATGCGCTGCGCGATTATGATTGGCCCGGAAATGTGCGGGAGTTGAAAAATGTTGTGGAACGGGCGGTATACAACTGTTCTGGCCCGCAAGACACGATAACCGAGGTGGTCTTCGACCCCTTTGATAGCCCGTGGCGCCTAGCAAATAGCGGCACATCATCCAAGGATGGAGCAGGTGAGCGACCTGAAAAGTCAAAGGGGGATGCGGGTCGCCGGATGACCATATCAGCTGAACGGCCCATCCGATATAAGGAGACCGTCGCGGCAATTGAGAAACATTTGCTCAGCGAGGCGCTTTCGACCAATAAATATAAACAGTCCGCCACGGCGCGTCACTTGGGCCTGACCTATGATCAATTGCGACACGCCTTGAAAAAGCATGGCTTATTGGAGAGTCTGCAAAGATAGGCGATGGCGGCACTTGCGCCCGGTCTTAAAACACATCAAACTGATATCCGAATCCGTTGCAACGCGGTAGGTTGTACAGGATGAACAGGGCAATACCCAAGAGAGAGATATATGAGCCTAAAATCAGCATGGAAGGCGCGCAGGTCAGTTGTGATGGCGCTTGTGATTCTTGCTTTTATCTATATCGGCTTCCAGCTTGTTGTAGATTTGGGCTGGTTGACGACTGACGAGCTGGTGCGTGATTTGGCAGGCATTGTCGGTGTGGTCGTGTTGGTGATCGTTTCGGCGTTTCTGGGGGCGTTTCTCTTGATCCGCTGGGGTGCGAAACAACGCGCGGATTCCGCTGCGCGCTGGCAGGCATTGAACGATCAGGACTCGTCCGAGCCTAGCGATGGGGTCGGTTTGGTCTCTGAACAAGATGAAAACAAAAAAGGGGTAGGGAAATGATTAGATCAATTCAGCAAAAATGGTCGGCGGTTTCAATCGCCATAGCGGCCTTAATGGTTTTGGCGCTTGGCGCGTGTGAGCAGAGTGCGCCTGCGGACAGTATTTTTTCAGGCGGGGTCATCTATACGGCCAATGACGCATCACCCATGGTTGATGCGGTGGCGGTGCGTGATGGCGTGATTATCTATGCGGGCACGCTAAAAGGCGCAGAAGCGCATAAGGGCGCGACCACGCAAATGATTGATCTAGGTGGCGCAGCTATGTACCCGGGCTTTACCGATGCGCACGGGCATTTATATGGCATTGGTGCGCGTGAGATGACGCTCAACTTAGAGGGCACGACCTCTATTGCTGACATGTTGGCAAAATTGGCAGCGCGGGTCGAATCGACCAATAATGGCGAAGTCGTCTATGGCCGGGGTTGGATCGAAACCCACTGGCCGGAAGGGCGCTTTCCCAATCGTGACGATCTGGATGCCGTATCGCCCAATAACCCCGTTATTCTGGAGCGCGCCGATGGCCATGCCATCGTGATCAACAGCGCGGCGATGATGGCCGTTGGCCTGACCGCTGAGACCGCGGCCCCCTTTGGCGGCGAGATCCTGAAAGACGCAAATGGGCGGCCAACAGGCATGCTGATTGATGCCGCGCAAAGTCTGGTGGCGACCCTCAGAGAAGCCCCCACACAGAGCGAGATTGAGGAAACCTACCGAACCGCTGGACGGGTTTATGCGGATTATGGCTGGACAGGAATTCATTCCATGTCCGTTGAAGCTGACAATGTGCCAGTGATCGAGCGCCTTTCGGATGCGGGCGAGTTAGGTCTGCGTGTATACAACTCCATCGATGGTTTCAGTGAAGAAACCAGCTATGGCCTGATCAAAGATGGCCCCCGTCAGTCTGCCAATGGTCATGTGGTGACGCGGGCGATCAAGCTTTACATGGATGGCGCGTTGGGGTCCCGTGGGGCAGCATTATTGGAGCCTTATTCCGATGCGGATTCTCAGGGCCTGATGCTGGTGCAAAAAGACTATATGATGCCCATGCTTGAAGCCGCATTGCGCGCAGGTATTCAAGTGAATACGCACGCCATTGGGGACCGGGGCAACCGCGAACTGCTGAATTGGTATGAAGAGGCGTTCAATGCTGTGCCCGTGGCAGAGCGTAAAATCGCCGAGCCGCGCTGGCGTGATGAGCATACGCAAATCGTCAATCCGGATGACATTATTCGCTTCCGCGACCTGGGGATCATTCCGTCCATGCAGCCAAGTCATGCGATTGGCGACTTGCATTTTGCCCCCGATCGTCTGGGTAAAGATCGCTTGGTTGGGGCCTATGCCTGGAAATCCTTCATCGATCTGGGTGTCATTGTGGCTGGTGGCTCAGACGCACCGGTTGAGCGCGGCGATCCGCGTATTGAATTTTACGCCGCCGTTGCCCGTCAGGACCAAAGCGGATTTTCCAACGAAGATTGGCATGCGGAGGAAGCCGTTAGCCGAGATCAGGCCCTGAAAATGTTTACGCTCTGGCCTGCTTATGCGGCGTTCGCTGAAGACAAACTGGGCAGCATTGAGGTGGGTAAGCTGGCCGACTTCACAGTCTTCTCCCGCGATATCATGACCATCCCTATTGCGGACGTGTTGAATGTGGATGTTGTGATGACGGTTCTCGAAGGGCGCGTGGTTAAATAGGTTTTTGTCCCTCGCGTCACCTTGATGAATTGACACATAAGTTACTTATCGGTAACTTATGGCATGGTGCGTAATAAAGTTGAAACGCAGGAGCGAATTCTTGATGCCGCTGTCCGGGTCTTAGCGCGGGACGGGGTCTTTGCGCTGGGCATGAATGCCATCGCGCGCGAAGCAGGGGTTGGCAAGCCACTTTTGTACCGCTATTTCGGGGATCTTGATGGTGTGTTGCAAGCGCTTGGTGCGCGCACATCATTGGCCAGTGGCGAATTGGATGCTGGCTATTCGGCGTTGCAGGATAAGCTGGGGTCTGGGGGTTATGTCAGCCCCGATGATGTTCTGCGCGATTTGATTGGCGTTGGCCGGGCCATGGGGAGTGGTCGATTGTCGCGAGATATGATCCTGCTGTCCATGGCAGGTGCTGCGGGGGTCGCTGACGGGCCTGCGCCACCCCGCGAAGATTCGGATCGTGCCGCGCACTATGCGTTGCTCAAAGCGGCCATCGCCTTCATCCTTCTCTACCGTGATCAAAACCAACAATGGGCTGGCTTGCCCCTTAAGACGCCAAGTGATATGGCTCGTCTAGAGAAAGCGTTGGCTGACCTTGTTCAGCGCACCTGGGAGTAAGTTCTGTTGGACATGGAAACCACTATTGTGATTATGATCGTGGGCGGTCTATTGTTCGCGTTTTCTAACTGGCGCGCACGACAAGACTATACACCGGGGGACCCGCCGCTTCTTCCCTATAATGGACTGCAATTTGTGGCCCTGCTGATCGTGTTTATGATGGCGGCGCATGTGATTACATTGCTGACGGGGGAGCCGTTTAAGGGGCGTGGACAATACTAAGTTACCATTTGGTAACATACAAGAATGAGGCCCGATGACGTCGCGCGTGTGGCGGTCGTGAAGCCGACTAAATAAGGAAAAAAAACGTGAAGAAAGACATGAAAGCGAACGTCGATTGGGTCAAGGATTTGGTATTTGTGGGCCGGTCTGCGTCGGGCCACAGTATCGTTATTGATGGCGACAGCGAAAATTCTTCCGCGCCCAGCCCTATGGAATTATTGCTATTGGGGGCTGGTGGTTGCGCCAATATTGATATCGTTATGATCTTGGAAAAGGCGCGACAAAATATTGTCGATTGCTCGGTGGAATTAACCGGCAAGCGCAGAGATGACATCCCCCGGACCTTCACCCACATTCACATGCATTTTATGGTCAGTGGATATGATCTGAAGGCGGCGCAGGTCGAGCGCGCGGTGGACCTATCGATGACCAAATACTGTTCGGCCTCGTTGACCCTGAAAAAGGCCTGCGACATTACGTGGGATTATGAGATTAGAGATCTGGGTACCGAGGCTTGATTAACCAACCAACCAGAAAAATACGCCAGATAGGCCCCAGAATAGCGCTGTTCCCATGCCGGCAGATACCAGTCCGTAACGCGCCCAAGCGAAGACCGCTGCGACCACAAAACTCAGGATTCCGGCAAGGCCCAAGCCGCCGCCATACAATCCGCTGATATAGGCACCAAGAACAGCGAGAGCCAATATCGCGACCAGTCCGGTCACGACCATGAACTGAGCGGTCTTTTCTTGTTGCTCCGGTGTGGCAAATTGCTCGGTCTGTGCGCTCATATGAATACTCCTTACTGCCCCGTAATCCTGAATTGACCGCAGCATATCCGCACCCAGCATTTATGACAAGCCCACTGTTATGAGGCGGTCATTGGCGAAAATCGACATCGCCCGTCTTGCCAAATCTGTGCGCTTGGTTTTAACTCCTCTCTCGCCATCCCGGGCACCTCGCCAAAGGAGTGAATAGTCATGAGCCAATCACGTAACGCGCAGGCCACACAGTATGATGTTGCCGTCGTTGGTCTAGGTGCGATGGGGCTGGCCAGTTTAGACGCCTGTGCGGCACGCGGAATGAAGGTCATTGGCCTAGAGCAATTTGCCCCGCTTCATGACTTTGGCTCCAGTCATGGTCGCTCCCGCATCATTCGTCGCGGCTATTTCGAAGGTGACTTCTATGTGCCCCATTTGGAAAAGTCGTATGCCATGTGGCACGACCTGCAAAAGGCCGCGGGTCGCTCTTTCATGACAATTTCCGGCGGTGTCTTTGCTGGCCCACCGACGGGCGAGGTGGTGGCAGGTACGCTGGCGGCTGCCAACGCCTATGGTCTTGAGGTGGAATTGTTAGAGAGTACGGATTTCAACCGGCGCTTCCCTCAATTCCACCTGCCCGATGCGCATGTTGCCGTCTATGAGCCGGGCGCGGGATATCTAGACCCTGATGACGTCGCGGTCTATTTGTCCGCCCGCGCAGCGTCCGCAGGTGCTGATATGCTGCATGGGACGGATACGGTGCGTATCGAACCGCAATCCGGCGGCGGCTTTAATTTGACTTGGCAGGGCCACAGCATCGTGGCCAAAAAAGTGATTATGGCACCGGGCTCATGGGCGCAAGCTGCCCTTGCGCCGTTCGGCATTCGGCCCGCTATCCAGCCAGAGCGCGTGAGTTTGCATTGGTTCGATGATGAGGGTCGCCGCGACTTATTCAGCGGTGCCAACGCCCCCGTCGGCGTTTGGGAGCTGACCAGTGACGGTCAACAATCTGGCGATATGTTCTATGGCTTTCCCATGGTCGCGGGTGATGCGGGCCTGAAATTTGGGTTTCACACCGGCCACCGCCAAGCCACCACCCCAGACACCATTGACCGCGCGGTGACGCGAAGCGAAATCGCCGCCGTCAGTCGAGCCTTCAAGGATTTGATCCCCGGGCTCAGCGCGCGCCACCTGCGCGCTAAAACCTGTATTTACAGCTCCACCCCCGATAGTCATTTTGCCTTTGGCCCGGTTGAGGGGTTTGACGGGTTGTATTTTGCAGGTGGATTTTCCGGGCATGGTTATAAATTTTCATTGCTCATCGGCGATGTTATGGCCACACTCGCCGCCGACAAGCAGCCCGAATGGGATTTAACACCCTTTGCCCCGTCGCGAATTTTTACCCAAAGCAAACAGAAATAGAAAACCCCAGAAAAACAAAGATAAAAGGACCGTATTTTGACCAGTCGAGTTTGCCGCCTAAATCATAAATTATGCACAGCCATTGTTATCACGATGCTGATCATCAGTGGGATGGTCGCGCCATCAGCGCGGGCCAATGATGCTCTTACCGCCGCAGAACAAAAAGTGGTTCAAGCGGTCGATGCCCGCATCGAAGAACAGATTGCCTTCTTGGAAAAGGTGGTCAATATCAACTCAGACACCCTCAACCTTGCGGGTGTGCGCGAAGTTGGCGACGTTATGGGGCAGGCTTATAAGGAGATTGGCTTTGATGTGCAGTGGGTCGATTTGCCGACCGCGATGCACCGGGCTGGGCATCTCGTTGTTAAGCATGAAGGCAACTCGCCCAAGCGCATCCTGTTGCTTGGGCATCTAGATACCGTCTTTCCCAAGGATGGTGATTTTCAGACATTTGAACGTTTCGGTAATCAAGCCAAGGGTCCCGGCCTATCGGATATGAAGTCTGGCAATGTGATTATGTTGTTCGCTCTTAAAGCGCTGAAGGATGCTGGCCTATTGGATGATGTGAATGTCGTTGCGCTTTATACGGGCGATGAAGAAAAAGTCGGTAAACCGTTTCAAGTGTCGCGCCAAGCCATGGTTGATCTGGCTAAGGCGAGTGATGCCGCGCTGAGCTTTGAAGGTGGGCGGCCCGACACAGCTGTGGTTGCCCGGCGTGGCTCCAGCGGGTGGCGGTTAAGCGTTACGGGCACGCGGGCGCACTCTAGCGCGATTTTTCGCGATCAAGTGGGCGCTGGCGCGATCTTTGAGATGTCCCGTATTTTAAATTCTTTCTACGAAGATGTGCGCGGGGAAGACTATCTGACCTTTAATCCCGGTATTCTGGTGGGTGGCACAAAGATTGATGCAGACTGGCAACAATCAACGGCAAGCGTATTCGGCAAAACCAATGTTGTTGCACAAACAGCAGAGGTCGCCGGGGGCTTGCGCTTTATAAGCGAAGAGCAAAAAGAGCGTACGCGTGAAAAAATGCGCAAGATCGTCGCTGATAACCTGCCCGGCACCTCAGCCGAAATTACCTTTACTGACAGCTATCCGGCGATGCCACCTACGCCCGGCAACTATGCGCTTTTGGATGTATTGAGCGGTGTGAACGTGGCTCTTGGCCTCGGCGAAGTTAAGGCCAATGACCCGGGATCACGCGGCGCTGGTGATGTCTCTTTTGTTGCGCCTTATGTCTCTGGCATTGATGGGTTGGGGGGCAGTGGTCGGGGCGGCCATACGTTCGATGAGGAGCTGGACCTGCGTTCCCTAGCACCCATGACCAAACGGGCGGCACTATTGATTTATCGCTTGGCACATGGTGCGGCAGAGAAATAATAAGATTACAAAGTCATGGCAGGTGACAAGCGGTGTTTCCTAGCATAGGATGCACGAGAAATTTAAGGGGGCAGCCAGAAAAACTTTTATTGCTGCCGAGATATGGGGAGAGTGATTGTGCAAAATTCGAATACACGTCTGATATTGATCGGCGCTATTCTATTAATTGGTGGGTTTTTGTTTGATAAGCAATTGAAGGGTGCTGGCGGCGAAACGCTGTACTATGTTGCCCTATTAATTGGCGCGGTGGTCCTGATATTAGGGTTTGTTCGTCAGCAAAAAGAGGGCGGCATCCGCGCCGACCTTTCTGAAGATGAAATTGCGCATGAGGCATTATTGAAAACGCTGGCGCGTATGACAGATGCTGACTTCAATATTATGCAGGTCGAAATTGATTCCGTGTGCAAGGTCTATAAAGACTTGACGGGTAAGGACGTGACCTCTGCGGACGTTCGTGTGGCGGCCAAGGGTGACCTGTTCGAAGAAGCCAAGTTTCAGACATATCTCGGCAGTGTCGCATCCAAAGTATCAGGGCAGCATAAGCTTTTGATTATGAAGGGCTTGGCGACAGTCATGAAGGCCGATGGGGTGATTGACCCGCTTGAAATTGGCTTTTTCAATGATGTGGCCAAGGCGCTCAAGATGGAGCCCGGCGATTTGATTGGCTTAACTGACTAATCATTCGTTGCCAGTACTGGGTTGTCGCTTTTGAATAAGAAATCCTATGACGAACGGACCACGCGTCAGCGCGCCTTTTGGCGCGCTAACGTGGCGTTGCTGGTCAAATTATTGCTGGTCTGGTTTCTGGTTTCTTTCGGAGCGGGCATTGTATTTGCCGAACCATTAAACGCATATAATTTCTTGGGGTTTCCTTTGGGGTTTTGGTTTGCCCAACAGGGGTCAATCTACGTCTTTGTTATATTGATATTTGTCTATGCAAGAAAGGTTTCCCAACTTGAAGACATTTATCGCCAAGGCAGCAAGCGCGATACCACCGATGACGGAGAGCCGTCATGAGCACCGCTATGCTGACCTATATATTTGTTGGCCTCACTTTTTCCCTCTATATCGGTATTGCGATTTGGTCGCGTGCGCGCACGACCTCTGAATTTTATGTCGCCGGAAAGCATGTCCATCCGGTTTTGAACGGGATGGCAACGGCGGCTGATTGGATGAGCGCAGCGTCATTTATCTCTATGGCGGGCATCATTGCCTTCATGGGTTATGACGGGTCGGTTTACCTTATGGGGTGGACCGGGGGTTATGTGTTGCTGGCATTGTTGTTGGCGCCTTATCTGCGAAAATTTGGCCAGTTTACGGTGCCGGATTTTGTCGGCGATCGATATTATTCCCGTCTCGCACGCCTGGTCGCGGTTCTTTGTTTGCTGATTGTATCCTTCACTTATGTGGCGGGACAAATGCGCGGTGTGGGAATCGTCTTCTCGCGCTTTTTAGAGGTAGATATCGAACTGGGTGTCTTTATCGGCATGGCGGTTGTTTTCTTCTATGCGGTTTTGGGCGGCATGAAGGGCATTACCTATACGCAGGTTGCGCAATATTGCGTGTTGATTTTTGCTTATATGGTGCCTGCGATTTTCATCGGCCTGTTGCTGACGGGTAATCCGATCCCGCAATTGGGTCTCGGCGCGCCATTGCTTGATGATGGTGGGCTCACGGTTTTGCAGAAACTGGATACCATTCTGGTAGATCTTGGTTTTGGTGCCTATACGGATGGCAGCAAATCAACCATTGATGTCTTTGCCATCACGGCCGCGTTAATGATTGGTACTGCCGGGTTGCCACACGTGATTGTGCGATTCTTTACCGTGCCAAATGTGGCAGACGCCCGACGTTCAGCCGGGTATGCATTGGTCTTTATTGCCATTCTTTATACAACCGCACCCGCGGTTGCCGCTTTTGCCCGACTGAACTTTGTCGATACGGTTCATCAGACATCCTATGCCGAAACCCCGGATTGGTTTCGCAATTGGGAAGATACTGGGCTGATCGCATGGCAGGATAAAAATGGCGATGGGGTTATTCAATATGGCGCAGGGGATGCGGTAGTGGGCGGCACACCCGTTTATGACGGGGATGCGCGTGGGACCCATGGCGAACGGCTTTTGCATAATGCTCCGACCGCATCTGCGAACGAGGTCTATGTGGACCGCGATATTATGGTTTTGGCCAATCCCGAGATTGCGCAGTTGCCCGGTTGGGTGATTGCCTTGGTTGCTGCGGGGGGGCTGGCTGCTGCGCTATCAACAGCGGCGGGTTTGTTGCTGGTCATTTCGACATCTATTTCGCATGACTTGATGAAAAAGACACTTTTTGGGCAATTAAGTGAAAAGCAGGAGCTGTTATCCGCGCGGGTCGCGGCGGCGGTGGCAATTGTCATCGCCGGATTCTTTGGTATCTATCCGCCTGCTTTTGTCGCTCAGGTGGTGGCCTTTGCCTTTGGCTTGGCGGCGGCGTCTCTGTTCCCTGTGTTGTTCATGGGTATATTTGTGCGGCGGATGAACCGCGAAGGAGCAATCGCTGGCATGTTGGCAGGGATGGGCTTTACGTGGCTTTATATTGCTTATTTTAAGTTTTGGGAGCCTGCAGCGAATATCCCCGCGAATTGGTGGCTAGGTATTTCGCCTGAGGGCATCGGCTTTATCGGCATGTTTGTCAATTTTGCTGCGGCGTTTATCGTGATGCGGTTTACGGCGCCGCCGCCTGAAGAGGTCTGCCAACTGGTGGATAATATTCGCACCCCTTCTTAAAAAACGTTACGCAATGGCCAAGGGAATTTTCAGGGATTTGGCACAAAAAAAAGCGCACCTAAGTGCGCTTTTCTGTGTCAATTCTCGCCTCCAACCCGGTGACGAGAGGGGATAAATCCCCTCTTGTCTACGCACACAGCAATCCAATGATTACAGCGTGGGAGCGGGTCAGGCCGAAGCCTTGACCGGGTGGGCTCCAAGATATTGCAAGCAATATCCTCTCGCCCCGCCCTCCGGTTCGGCCGTGGGTCTGCTCCTAAGAGCTCGCCCTTGGCTTCCCCGTTTGGATTGGTTCTGAATTGACCACTAGTCTCCTAACGGCCTCATCTTTCCCTCTCCCAAGATGGTTTCCACTTTGCTTTCAGTTTCCCAAATGCGCCGCTTTCGCCATCTCTGGGGTCCGCCTTCACCTTTCCCGAAGGTCCGGTTACCGCTTTCCCCGCGGGTTGAGTGGTGTCACGCTAAAAGCTTGACCTTCCTCTTCCCTGTAGGGCGCATTCCGCTTTGCCTTCAGTTTCCTGTTGGCGCGGCTTGTTTCGCCCCTGGTTGAGACCAGCTTTGCTCTCAGTTTCCTGAGGGGTCCACGTGTCTCATCCGATGGATTGGTTCCGATTTGGCCCCCAGTTGCCCGGAGACTCAGTCTTTCCCTCTCCACGGTCAGGGTCCACATCTGCCCGAAGGCATTCGCTTTCCCTTCCCTTCGGATTGGTCCGGCGCACCCAAGGGTGCTGCCATTCCTTCTCCACCGACCCGTGCCTCCGCAACTCCGAAGAGTTGTTTCTGACCCGGGCCAGAATTCGCATCGTGTGGGCCATTTTTCGACAGGGCCCCCGCTTGATGTCCAGGCTGTGCAAATCCCCCGAACCGATGCGACACGTAAATTGTACGCGAAATAAAAAGGCAGTCGAGTCAAGTTGGTAAGTTGTTATATTTCCTGACTTATTTATATAGCGTAATTTTATTACGTGATGAAATTTGCAACGACTCGGGGACGCTAGCCAATAAGTCATTGAGAATAAAAGATATTTATCCACAACTTATCCACAGGCTGGGCTTATTTATCCACAGGTTCTCCCACATTTTAAAAAATTTTTAGGCTTGATCCAGAATGGAGCAATATGGCTGTAAATTTAATAAAACTGCGCCTAGTCATTAATATCTCTTTGTGAGAATCCTGTTCAACTAAACCTGCGATTTCGAATCGCGAATGGGCGTCCGATCATAAGATCACTCATCAAGTGGCAGGTCGGTTCAGGCGGCGCTTCCTGTGGTCACAAGTGGCTATGAATTTTGAGTAACTATTGTTGTTCAGGGAGTGAAATATGATCAATGTTAAATGTGTGAATGTGCCAATTCAAAGTGAATCAGATATTTGTGTCATGGTGGTCGATGACCAAAAGACCATGCGCAGTATCGTCAAATCGCTGCTGAAACAAATCGGGATCCAAAACGTTATAGAAGCCGCCAACGGGGTGGAGGCCATGATGCTGCTGGAAGAAACAGGCGCGTTGCTTCCCGATGTGATCATGAGTGATATGCATATGGACAGCATGGATGGGGTGCAGTTCTGCAATAAGCTGCGCTTGTCTAAAACCTCGCAGATTCGCGAGATTCCATTTGTGTTGCTCACCGGTGAAACGGACAGAATGCTTCTCGAGACCTGTGAGCAGGTTGGGGCGTGCGCGGTGCTGAACAAGCCGGTCGCGGCCACTGTTTTGCGGAATACGCTTGAACGTGCCGTGGGCTATAGTTTTCAATAATGCGAGCTATCAGTATTTGTCACACTAAAGCCTGACAAAATTTTACCCTTGAAGGTGTCTACTTTCTGCCCCGCAGCCTCTATATTGTCTTAGGACAATAAAACCAAACAGACAGGCAGAGATATGTATCCTGAAACATTAGAGTTGATTGGCAATACGCCCCTTGTAAAACTTCGCAGAGTCTCTGAGGAAACAGGATGCACCATTCTGGGTAAAGCAGAATTTATGAATCCCGGTGGTTCAGTGAAGGACCGTGCCGCGCTTTATATTATTCGCGATGCAGAAAAGCGCGGCCTGATCGAGCCGGGCGGAACGATTGTCGAAGGAACGGCAGGCAATACGGGCATTGGTATTGCGGTGGTTGCCAATGCACTGGGTTATAAAAGCCTGATTGTTATGCCCAACACCCAATCAGAAGAGAAAAAGCAAACCATCAAGGCTTATGGCGCGCACCTGATGCAGGTGCCGCCCGCGCCTTATAAGTCCGACGATCATTTTGTAAAGATATCAAAGCGCGTCGCCACAGAGATGGCGCAGGAAAATCCGCATGGGGCCTATTGGGCCAATCAATTTGATAACACGGCCAATCGGGACGCGCACATCTATGGGACCGCCGAGGAAATATGGGCGCAGACCGAAGGTAAAGTTGATGCCTTTGTCTCCACAGTGGGGTCTGGCGGTACGTTGGCGGGTGTCGGCATGGGGCTTAAGGCGTGCAATAAGGATATCGTTGTGGCACTGGCCGACCCAGGCGGCGCGTCCATTTACAACTATTATGCACATGGCAAGTTGGAAGCGTCAGGCACCTCAATCGCTGAGGGGATCGGTCAAGGACGGATCACCGCAAACCTTGCAGATGCGCCCGTGGATGTGCCTTACCAAATCCCTGACGAAGAAGGTCTAAAGATCATGTACGATTTAAGCCGCGAAGAGGGCCTGTGTTTTGGCCTGTCCACGGGGATTAATATCGCAGGGGCTGTGCGCTTGGCCAAAGAATTGGGTCCCGGCAAAACCATTGTCACCATTTTGTGTGATTCTGGGTTGCGCTACCTGTCCAAGCTTTATAATCCGGCATTTATGAAAGAAAAGGGTCTGCCTTTCCCAAATTGGCTGTAAACCCGTCGTAACCCCCTGTTCAATAGCGCCTCGTCTGCTATGCTGGGTTTGATGATGGGGGTGCTGAATGGGGCCATTAAGGGGACTACGAATAATTGAGCTGGGCGGCATTGGGCCTGCCCCTTTCTGCGGTATGTTGTTGGCGGACTTAGGCGCCGATGTGATCATGGTGGAACGCGCTGGTCCGTCCCTTATGGTGCCGCGCAAGAGCGACATTTCTTGCCGCGGAAAACGCTCAATCATTCTTGATCTCAAATCAAAAGACGGGGTAGAGGCCTTTTTGCAGGTGGCCCGTACCGCCGATGCAGTGTTCGAAGGATTTCGCCCCGGTGTGGCCGCGCGCCTTGGGGTCGGGCCGGACGATTGCAGGGCGGCCAATGCCAGACTTGTCTATGCGCATATGACGGGCTGGGGGCAGGATGGCCCATTGGCGCAAGCGGCGGGGCATGACATTAATTATCTGGCACTGTCGGGTGCACTTTATTCTATGGGCCGTGCGGGCGAGCCGCCTGCGCCGCCATTAAACTTGGTCGCCGACTATGGCGGCGGGGCGATGATGATGGCGCTGGGCATTGTGTCTGCCATATTAGAAGCGAAATCATCGGGGCAAGGGCAGGTGATTGATGTCTCCATGGTCGAGGGGGCATCGCTTTTAATGTCGCTCTATCATTCTTTGGATCATGCTGGGCTTTGGAACCGGGCGCGGGATGGTAACTTTCTGGATGGTTGCGCGCCGTTTTACGATACCTATAAGACCAAGGATGGTGGCTTTATCTCAATAGGTGCGTTAGAGCCTCAATTCTATGCGGCGCTCTGCGCACATCTTGCATTGCCGATGGATGTGTTTGCTCATCAACATGACCGTGCGCGCTGGGACGAACAAAAAGCCCATTTAACACTACTGTTTTTAACGCGCACCCGCGATGAATGGGCCGCGCTGCTGGAGGGAACAGAAACCTGTTTCGCACCAGTGCTGGAGTTTTGGGAGGCGGCCAAGCATCCACATAATGCAGCGCGCGGCGCGTTTATTGATGTCGCGGGGCAACAGCAACCCGCCCCGCAGCCGAGATTTTCCCGGACCAAAGCTGACGTGTCAGGACCCGGCCCAGCGCCCGGTGCCCACAGCGCAGATATATTACGAGACGCAGGTTTAAGTCAGGCGCAGATCGCCGCATTGATATCAACAGATCATAACAAGTAAGTGGAGTTTTTATGAGCGAGAAACATCACGAGGGGCATTTACGCCGCGAGATTGGCGCCGCTGGCACGGCCTTCATGGTGCTCAATGGTTTAATTGGCGCCAGTATTTTTGCCTTACCAGCAACCTTGATGGCAGATTTGGGCTTGTTCAGCCCGTGGATGTTTCCTGTGGTGGGCTTGTTGTTTATCGCCATCGTCCTGACCTTTGGCGAGTTGGCGGCGTATTTTTCGGCAACGGGTGGACCTGTTCTTTATACCTATACGGCTTTTGGTCCCTTGGTGGGATTTCAGACAGGCTGGCTTTTATATCTTGGGCGCTTAACAGCCATGGCCGCGAACACCAACGTGCTGATTGCTTATGCGGGGTTTCTCATCCCGGGCATTTCTGATGGTCCGGGCCATACGGTCGCAGTTGTGGCGGTTATTGGCGGCTTGGGGGTTGCGAACTGGTACGGGGTTAAGGGTGCCATACGGATCCTAGGTATTCTGTCCACGCTTAAGGTTTTGCCCGTATTGCTTTTGATCGGCTTTGGTTTACCGCATGTGGATATGGCGGCCTTGATCCCTGATGGATTGCCGAATCTGGAAGGCAAGGGCGCGAGCATTCTGCTGTTGATGTATGCGCTTGTTGGCTTTGAAGGGGCGCTTGTGGCCGCGGGGGAGACCAAAAATCCCCGTCGCACCATACCGCGGGTTCTGGTCTCAACCGTTTTGGCAATCACGGTCTTTTATTCCCTGATCCAATTGACTTATGTGGCGGTCAATCCGCCCCTTGCCGAGGGGTCAAGACCCTTGGTGGAAATGGCCCGGCTGCTTGCGGGCAGTATCGGCGCTGTTGGGATTACGCTGGCCGCCGCATTTTCGATCGGCGGAAATTTGATGGCCAATATGGTCGCGGTGCCACGTATGACATTTGCCATGGCCGAAGAAAAAACCCTGCCCAAATGGTTCGGCCATTTGCATGAAAAATACAATACGCCGACCAATTCCATTTTATTCTATGTGGTGGTGACCCTGGTGCTGACGCTGACGGGTTCTTTTGTCTGGCTGGCGATCGTATCCACATTGGCGCGCTTGGTGGCCTATGCGCTGTGTATTGTGGCGCTGCCCATCATTCGCCGCAATGCTGATGCTAAGACAAAGTCTGATGTCAAGCGTTTACCGGGCGGCTATGCTATACCTTTGGTTGGTTTGGCGCTGTGCATTTGGGCGATGAGCTATTCAGCACTTGAGTCTTGGGTGATGTTGGGGGCGATGATGGCCCTTGGCACGGTCTTGTCATATTTGGGCAGGGGCGGTCATAGGGATGCTTCAAACGATTAAAATAAGGGGTCAGCTTTGAAAATATGCAAAGCTGAGTTATTCTCTTGATTTGGATCAAAGATGCCGTTTCTTCAAGTCGTTAGTGTATTAGAATATTCTTATTGAGGCCTGCGTCTGCAGGCCGTCGGGTGTGAGCGCGAGGAATTGTAAATCGCGCAATAAATAGAGGGGAGCCGACAGATGCTTCATGGAAATACTCAGCCTGTCACGTATCAAGATGATGTGGTACGTGCGGCTGTTATTGCGACAATGTTCTGGGGGGTTGCCGGGTTTACCGTAGGGTTGATTATCGCTCTGCAATTGGCGTTTCCCGTCTTGAATTTTGATCTGCCTTGGACCAGTTTTGGTCGCTTGCGTCCGTTGCATACGTCAGCGGTCATTTTTGCTTTTGGCGGGAATATCCTGATCGCCAGCAGTTTTTATTCGGTGCAACGAACCTGTCGGACACCGCTTGTGAACGCGAAGGCGGCTTGGTTTGTATTCTGGGGATACCAGATATTCATTGTTCTGGCGGCAACCGGCTATTTGCTGGGGATTACGCAGGCCAAAGAATATGCAGAGCCGGAATGGTATGTTGATCTGTGGTTGACCATCGTTTGGGTGGTTTATTTGTTGGTCTTTATATTTACGCTCAAAAACCGCAAAGAACCACATATCTATGTCTCCAACTGGTTCTTCCTTGGCTTTATTGTCACTGTCGCGGTTTTGCATCTGGTGAATAATGCGTCGGTTCCAGTGGATTTCTTAGGCACCAAAAGCTTCATCGTCTTTGCGGGCGTGCAAGATGCCCTGATCCAATGGTGGTATGCGCATAACGCTGTGGGCTTCTTCTTAACCGCGGGCTTCTTGGGGATGATGTATTATTTCGTGCCCAAACAGGCGGAGCGGCCAGTTTATTCATACCGTTTGTCGATCATTCATTTTTGGGCGCTTGTGTTCCTCTATATCTGGGCCGGGCCGCATCACCTGTTATATACGGCACTACCCGATTGGGCGCAGACCCTTGGCATGACCTTCTCGATCATGCTGTGGATGCCGTCTTGGGGGGGGATGATCAACGGCATCATGACTCTATCGGGGGCGTGGCATAAATTGCGCACTGACCCGATCCTGTGGTTCATGGTGACCTCGTTAGCTTTCTATGGCATGAGCACATTTGAAGGGCCGTTAATGTCCATCAAAGCGGTGAACGCCCTGTCACACTATACAGACTGGACCATTGGTCATGTGCATTCCGGTGCGCTGGGCTGGGTTGGCTTCATTTCTTTTGCCACTGTTTATTATTTGATGCCGCGCCTTTGGAACGCGGAACGCCTGTATTCCCTGTCCTTTGTGCGTTGGCATTTTTGGCTGGCGACACTGGGCATCGTGTTTTACATCGTTGCAATGTGGGTGTCGGGGATCATGCAGGGTCTGATGTGGCGCGAATATGATGCGAATGGCTATCTGGTTTATTCCTTCGCGGAAACCGTTGGCGCCATGTTCCCATATTATGTGATCCGCGCAACGGGCGGCGCGATGTTCGTCATCGGCGCTTTGATCATGTGTTATAACCTGTGGATGACGGCCAAGGGCCGGGTACGACCGGAAGCGGACGTGCCTGAGCATCTGGTTGTGAACCGAGCGTAGAGGAGAGATATCATGAAATTTTCCAATCTTCAGAAAACGCTCGAGAAAAACGTCTTCAAACTGACCGTGGCGACACTTTTGGTAATTTCCGTTGGCGGGCTGGTGGAAATTGCCCCGCTGTTTTATCTGGAAAGCACGGTTGAAGAGGTCGACGGCGTGCGCCCTTACTCACCGCTCGAATTAATGGGCCGCGAGGTCTATATCCGCGAAGGCTGCTATGTCTGTCATTCACAACAGATTCGCTCGCTCAGGGATGAAGTGGAACGCTATGGCCACTATTCATTGGCGGCTGAATCCATGTATGACCATCCCTTCCAGTGGGGTTCCAAGCGAACCGGGCCTGATTTGGCACGTGTTGGCGGGCGCTATTCCGACGAATGGCACCGGCTGCACATGCGGGACCCGCGGGCCATGGTGCCAGAATCCGTTATGCCATCTTATGGCTGGTTGGAGCGGACAGAGCTGGACTACACCAAGATATCCAAATATCTGGCAACCTTGCGCACCGTCGGCGTGCCCTATGACCAGATGGATATTGATATGGCCTTCCGCGATCTGGAAGCACAGGTCAACCCGGACAGCATGGACTATGATGCCCTGATGGCGCGGTATCCCAAGGCTGTGGTTTCGGACTTTGATGGCAACCCGGACATGATTTCCGAGTTGGATGCATTGATCGCTTACTTGCAGATGCTCGGCACCCTTGTGGACTTTGCCGATTACGAAGCCGAAAAAGACTTCAGGTAGGGAGATAAATCATGGAATCACTGGTTACATCACCGGCGTGGGGCGTTGGCAGCTTGCTGTTCTTTGTCTTATTTTTTGTCGGCGTCCTTGCATGGGTCTACCGGCCCAGTTCGCGTGAGCATTATGAAGATTGCGGTAAAATTCCATTACAGGAGGACAAATGATGTCTGACTTTCCTGAAGAAAAGCAAAATGGCCCGGAACGTGATGCCTATACGGGTACGGAAACCACAGGCCATGAATGGGACGGTATTAAAGAGCTGAACACACCGCTGCCCCGTTGGTGGGTGTGGGTGTGGGTCGCAACGATCATTTGGTCCATTGGCTATTGGTGGGTGATGCCCGCTTGGCCGCTGTTGACGGATCATACACGTGGATCGCAAAACTATTCATCCCGCGAAGCTGTTCTGGCAGAGGTCGAAGCCGGCCGCGCCGCACGCGCCCCGATGGAGGCCAGAGTACTCGCCGCCAGCTTGGATGAAATTCAGGCGGACAGTGCGCTTTATGATTTCGCGCAAAAAGGTGGCCGGTCGACCTTTGGTCTTTACTGTGCGCAGTGTCATGGGTTGGGCGCAGCTGGGGCCGAGGGTATTGCGAACCTCAACGACGATGATTGGATTTGGGGCGGGGATTTAGACGCAATCCAAACCACCATCCGTGTCGGTGTTCGCTCGAACCATCCTGATACGCGGTTCAATATGATGCCGTCCTTTGAGGGGATTTTAAGCGCCGAAGAAGCCTCAGACGTGGCTAAATATGTGTTGGCCTTGGCCGATGGGTCCGCCAATGAACAGATGCCCGGTGCCGAGAATTTTGCCTTTCAGTGTGCTGCGTGTCATGGCGAATCTGGTGAGGGCCTTCGCATGATGGGCGGGCCGAAATTGAACGATTATATTTGGCTCTATGCGGGTAACGAGGAAGAGATTACACATCAAATCCTGAACCCCCGTCATGGTGTAATGCCACAGTGGGAAAATCGGTTGGACGCGGCGACGATTAAGCAGCTTGCGATTTTTGTTCATGGTTTAGGCGGTGGAGAAGTGAGCGAAACAACCGATTGAACAGATGGCAATGACGTGCCATCGCGCCTGATTAATTGTTCCAGTACAGTATTGTGATGTGGGTAAAACTGCCTCAATAGGATGGGCGACCAGAATTTGGACGATATTTGAATGGTTGATGAAATCAGGCAACACGACGACGGTCATCCCGTCGGTCTGGATGAACGGTTCGAGGCTGTCGATTGGCAGTCTCAGCCAGCCATGTTTGCCAAGCGGATCAAGATATTTCCCAAGCGCGTGGCGGGAAAGTTCCGCAGTGTCAAATGGGCGTTTCTGACCACACTATTGGGTATTTATTATCTGCTTCCTTGGATTCGGTGGGATCGGGGGCCGATTGCGCCTGATCAGGCGGTCCTTTTTGATATTGCGTCTCGTCGTTTCTATTTTTTTGGCATCGAGATTTGGCCACAAGAAGTTTATATCCTTGTCGCTATTCTCATTGGGTCCGCCTTTGGTTTATTTTTTGTCACATCACTTATTGGCCGGGCATGGTGTGCTTGGGGCTGTCCGCAAACAGTGTGGACCGATCTGTTCATGTTTATCGAACGCCGGGTCGAAGGTGACCGCAACGCGCGTATGCGATTGGATAATGGACCATGGACATTGGAAAAAGTCCGCAAACGCACACTGAAGCATATTTTATGGATCGTTGTTTCCTTTGGGACTGGGGGCGCGTGGGCGTTCTATTTTATGGATGCCCCGACCCTGGCTAAGGGCCTCGTTCATTTGGATGCGCCGATGGCGGCGTGGTCAACCATCGCGGTTCTGACGGCGATGACCTATTTAATGGCGGGATTCGCGCGCGAACAGGTTTGCACTTATATGTGCCCCTATTCGCGTTTCCAATCGGCCATGATGGACAAACATACATTCATGATTGCCTACCGCGCCGATCGGGGAGAACCACGTGCAAAATATAAGCGTGGCACCAGTTTCGAAGGACGGGGCCATTGTATTCGCTGCACCCAGTGTGTGTCGGTGTGTCCCATGGGCATTGATATTCGCAATGGGATGCAGTTGGAATGTATCAACTGCGGCCTTTGCGCGGATGCCTGCAACAATGTGATGGATCAGGTTGGCTTGCCGAGGGGCCTGATTGGGTATGACAGCTTGGATAATGTGGATCGGCGCGCGCGGGGGTTGGCTGAACGGCCATTTTCGCTCTTGCGGGCGCGGACCATTGTTTATTTTGTAGCGCTTGGCCTTGTTGGGATCGCTTTTGTTGCTATGTTGTGGATGCGCTCAGACAGCGGTCTGAGTGTTATTCGTGATCGTAATCCGATCTTCGTTCAGCTTTCCAACGGCGATATTCGCAATGGCTACCGGCTTAAAATTCTCAATAAATCTTATGACGAACGTGTCTACCGGGTCAGCCTGACGGGGCTGGACGGGGCCTTGATCGAACGCAGTGGTGCCCAGCATCCTTATGCGCCGGCGATTGAAATAAGCGTTAAACCGAACGAAGTGCAGGAAGTCCATTTATTTGTGCGCCAATCAAGAGACGCCCTGAGCAAGGCACAAACAAATGTTGTATTTGATGTGATTGAGCTTGCCAGTGGCCGCCACGAGAAAAAAGAAACCCGCTTCATGGGGCCAGAGACATCAGAATGAATTATAAGGATGCAGCGGAATGACGAGCATGGATGTAGCAGCATTAGATGGCAAAAAATTGCTCCGGCGCTGGCTGATGGGGTTTTTTGGCGTCATGTTCGCGGCCAACGGCGTGTTTCTATGGTTTGCCTTGACGACCCATACTGGCGAGTCCACGAAAAATGCATATGAAGAAGGCCGTCTCTATAACACGATCATTGCGGCCGATGCACGATTGGACGAATTGGGTTGGCAGATGGATACCGAGCAATCAGGGGATAGCTTGCTCATTCGTTTTCTGGATGGCGGCGGCTTGATGCTTGACGGGCAGGTCGTGTCTGCTCAACTGTTTCGCCCATCGAGTGCCCGCCAAGACCGCGCGCTGGTCCTTTCGGCCATGAGTGCGGGGCAGTTTTCTGCGGATATTGCGGGTGTCGCGGGTGGCCATTGGCAGTTGCGGGTGCGATACGCGGTGGCGGGCGAAATACTAGAGCTGCGCCGGGAAATCGAGATTGGCTAATGGACCAGAGTGTAAAACATGCGCCTTACAGCGGTGTCGGCCACGCGTCTGTGAACTGGGGGTTTGCAAGCCCTGATCATTATATATTCCATGGCGATGGTGGTGAACACGCCTTGCATCTGATGGTGGATGGGCTGAAATGTGCGGGCTGCGTGCGCAATGTGGAAAAAACACTGGCGGAGTTCCCTGGCTTTGATGAAGCGCGCGCTAATCTGTCGACGCATCGTTTGGCCTTGCGCTGGCATGACCCATCCCTGAACATCGAAGACGCGCTTAATGCAGTGATTGCAAAGGGCTTCAAGCTTGCCCCTTATGATCCGGCGAGCTTGGGCGAAGAAACCAAACGCGAGGATAAGCGCCTGCTGATCGCCATGGGGGTTGCGGGATTTGCCGCTGCCAATGTGATGATGTTGTCCTTTGCGGTATGGGCGGGGGCGGACAGTATGTCGGCGGGGACACGGGGTCTTTTCCATTGGTTGTCGGCGCTGGTGGCTATGCCTGCATTGGCTTTTTCTGGGCGGGTGTTTTTTGCCTCGGCCATGGGGGCCTTGCGTGGTGGGCGGTTGAATATGGATGTGCCGATTTCCTTGGCGCTGATCCTTGCGACGGGCATGAGCCTGTATGAAACCATTACCCTCGGCGAACATGCATATTTCGATGCGGCTGTTTCGCTGATGTTTTTCTTGCTGGTGGGTCGCTATTTGGACCACCGCGCCCGAACCAAGGCGCGCTCGGCGGGGGAACAATTACTTGGTCTACAGGCGTCCGATGCCACGATTGAAGACGCGGACGGCAAAACCCGGGTGCTGCCGCTGCATCTTGTTGAAACAGGGATGACGGTTTTGGTGGCGGCGGGTGAACGCATTCCTGTGGATGGCAGCATTGTCACAGGAACCTCGCATCTGGATACATCTTTGGTGACCGGCGAAGCCTTGCCACAAAATGTGAGCAAGGGCGATAAAGTGTTTGCGGGAACCACCAATATGTCCCAGCCCCTCCGCATCATGGTTTTGGCTGTGGGCGAAGGCACGTTGCTGGGCGAAATTGCCCGCATGATGGAGGCCGCAGAGCAGGGCCGGGGCGCTTATGTGCGTCTGGCGGATCGCGTGGCCAGCTTTTATGCCCCGGTGGTGCATTTATTGGGTCTGTTGACCTTTCTCGGTTGGTGGTTGGGCTTGGGCGTGCCGTGGCAGGAGGCACTGCTTTATGCCATTGCTGTGCTCATCATTACCTGCCCGTGCGCGTTGGCATTGGCTGTTCCCGCCGTTCAGGTGGTGGCCAGTGGTCGTTTGATGCGACAGGGGATTCTATTGAAATCAGGCGAGGCGTTGGAGCGCATGGTCGGCATTGATCTGGTTGTATTTGACAAAACAGGTACCCTGACCACAGGCAAATTTCGCGCAACGGGGACAGACGACCTGCCTGATCGCGCCTTGGAAATCGCCAGTGGCATGGCCGCGAATAGCAAACACCCATTGGCGCGGGCCGTTCGTGCCATGAAACCCGACGCCCCAGCAATTGATGGAGTGTCCGAGACGCCTGGTATGGGGCTTAGCGTGCTGATTGATGCTCAGAATGTGCGTCTTGGTAATGCAGAATGGTGCGGGGTGGCGAATGATATTGGACACTCAGGGCCCGGTTTATGGTTGAGCTTGGGGGGTGAAAACTACAGGTTCAGCTTTGCCGACGATGTCCGTAGCGATGCCGCCGAGACCGTAGCGTGGATAGCCGCGCAGGGGTGTCAGACGGTTCTTCTGTCTGGCGATCATCAGGAAAATGTGGCTGCAGTCGCCAAAGCCTGTGGCATTGAAACCTATCATGCGACCTTCGGCCCAGCGGATAAGGCGCGTTGGATTGAACAGGCGCGTGAGGGTGGACGCCATGTCCTGATGGTGGGCGATGGTTTGAATGACGCGCCCGCACTTGCTGCCGCCCAAGCATCGATATCCCCATCCACCGCAGCGGATGTGTCGCAAGTGGCGGCAGATGTCGTATTCCAAGGCGATAAGCTGGAAAGCGTTGCTGAGTGCTTGCGCGTTTCTTGGCGCGCGCACAAATTGGTCAGGATGAATTTTGCGCTGGCCTTCACCTATAATCTGATTGCTATTCCCTTAGCGGTTGTCGGTTGGGCGACGCCCTTGGTCGCGGCTGTTGCGATGTCATCGTCCTCTGTGGTGGTGATTTTAAATGCGCTGCGGCTGCGAAGGGGATAGGTCATGGACGGTTTGATGTTTCTGATCCCCGCTGCGATTGCGCTTGGCGCTATTGGTCTGGCGGCGTTTGTGTGGGCAGTCAAAACGGGTCAATTTGATGATCTTGAAGGCGATGCGAGTCGAATTCTATATGATGATGAGCCTGATCAAGACAAACAGGATAAGCCGGAACACGCGGAGCGGGATTAACCCGCGAGAGTGTTTATCTTACCCCCTAGATATACACCATTTAGTTGTATTTTGGATATTAATTAAATCACAAGTTAATAATGCGCGTGACAAGCTCGCTGGCTGCGGTATGCTTTTTTATGGCCGTTAGATCGAAATGGATATCACATTTTGCAATAACGACCGAGTAACAGCATTTGCAAAGTTTACAAACAATAAACCAAAACGCTTGATGCGCTTTAAGGAAAAAATTCGCCCTGACCAGACTTGTGCTGGGTTTGTTGGTTGGTGGGAAGGTGATTGCTCTCTCGCGATAAGTGGCGGGGCATAGTGTGAGTATGAAGAGTGTAAGATTACATCTGAGGAATTTAGTCCCTAAGACCCACACGACGAGGCATGGACCGTTATTAACAGCGGCGCGTCGTCGGCGGGTTGCGGATAGCGATAATTTTAATCGGCGATGCGGCTGAAAGAAAGGCTATATATGCAACCCAAGCAACCTATTCCTGCACGATTAGTGGTCCTAAAATCCCCAAGTGAACTTACCCCCCTTAATACGAAAATGGTTATGGCGCGTCTTAAAATACTTGCATCCACGCGCGGCTGGTGTGGCAATGCTGATTGCGGCCATTGCCCGCTCCGGCCTAGTTCATGCCATTTTGATGAACGATCATTGTCCAATAAAATGATCTTTGAGGCTTATCAATTTGTCGAGCGTGAATGGTCAAACCATTAATCGGAAATACTCTTAGTCTGGGCTGGTCAAAATAGTCTCTTCATTTTTCCCGTTATTTGCCACTTTGGCTTGCGGCCAAGGCCAGCCCAGCACCCACCAAAAAACCTCCGGTCAATTTGTTTCTTAGTCGACCATATTTAATCAACACGCTGCGTAGCGAGCTGGCGAATATGGCCCAGGCGCTATCGCCTATGAAACCAACACTTAACAGGATAATTGCCAAGAGGGCCATTTGTTCGCTGGGGTTGGGTCCAGCAACAATAAATTGCGGCAAGAAGGCAACTGAAAACAGCAGGGTTTTTGGATTGATACAGGCAATCAAATAGCCATGTACAAAGGCGGATATCGCGGTCTTGTCCTCGGCTTTGATATGCTCCAGATTTTCAGCAGGGGACTGCCACGACTTAATGCCGAGATAAATGAGATAAGCGACCCCGACCCATTTTATCCAGACAAGGATGTCCGCAACCACTTGTATCAGGGCTGCAAGCCCAATCACAACAAGCACCAACTGCGCGCCGATGCCAAGCATGACCCCAAAGCTGGTGGCCAGCCCCTTCGATAGACCGTGACGGATACTGTTGGCGACGATCAGCGCCACGTTTGGGCCGGGGATCAGTACCAGCACCGCGCAGGCAATGGTAAAGGCGATCAAATGCTCGGTCATCAGGATGTCCTCCGCTACTCCGCCTTATAGCGGTTAAACCACGCAAGGATGTAATCGACCTTGGAATTGAGCCGCGATGGGCGGCCTGCAATACCGTGCGGTGATCCTGGAACACGCACCAAGGCGGTATCGATCTTGCGCAGTTTCAGGGCTTGATAAAATTGCTCTGATTCTGAGATGGGGGTGCGGAAATCCTCCTCACCAGTCATCAGCATGGTCGGTGTTGTCACATTGCCCACCAATGACAGTGGCGAGCGTGCCCAATAGTGCTCGAATTCATCCCATGGCATGCCCGGGAATTGATGGCGGATCTGATAGGTATAGATATCACCGGTTAGTGTTTTACTAATCCAGTTTACAATGGGCTTGGCGGCAACCGCAGCATTGAAGCGATTGGTCATGCCCACTGCAAAGGCCGTTGCGATACCCCCTGCTGAGCCGCCGGTGATGAAGGTATTTTTCTCATCAATAAAGCCCATATCGATCATCGCATCGACGCCAGATGTATGATCGGCGAGGTCATCGGCGCTGGAATATTTATATTGCAGAAGCAAGGCAAAGTCCTCTCCGTAGCCGGTGGAGCCACGGTGGTTATCGTAAAAGACCACGTAACCAGCGGCGGCCATCAGCTGCATCTCAGCCGAAAAATTAGGGCCATATGCGGCATGGGGGCCACCATGAATCTCAAGGATCAAAGGGTATTTCTTCGCCGGGTCAAAATCAGGTGGGGTCATGTACCAACCCTGAATTTCTTGACCGTCATGGGACGACTTATAGATAATTTCATGCACCTGACCAAGCGCTCGACCCGCCAATAGGTCTTCGTTCAGCTGGGTTAGTTGAACATTGCCGTTGCCGGTATTGATGCTGAGATCAGATGGTCGTGTGGCGGTCCCGGACGTCAGCGCGATCGCACCGCTTTTTGCAACTGAATAAGACCCGGATGTGTAGGGGCGGCCAAGGCTGTTGCCGCCAATATCACCCGCCACTTTGGTCACGCTACCGGAAAGGGTCACAAAACCCACTTCGTTCAGGCCGCGATTGGTATATAGAAAATACAGTCCGCTGCCATCACCGGCCCAGTTCAGGTCGCCAGCGGATCGATCGAACCCGCCACTCAAGCTGCGGCTGTTGGTGCCGTCATAATCCATGACATGCACGTAGGAGTTTCGGTATGCCAGTGCCTTATTGTCGGCTGTGAGATAGCCAATTTTGGTGCCATCCGGCGAAACGACTGGGTCATATTCACGCCCCGGCGCATCGGTGATTTGGCGCAGGCTGCCATCCTTGGTGGATACGGCGAAAATATCCCCCTCAATGGTTTCATATTCCCAGTCATCATGGCGGTTGGCGGCGAACAAAATCTCACTGCCATCGTGGCTCCAGCTTAGCGGGCCGGAGTGGTTAAAATTGCCGCTGGTGAGCTGCCGCGGGGTGCCGCCATCGGCGGGCACTGTGAAGACATGCGTATAGGCGGTTTCGATATAGCCCCGGCCATCGCGGCGATAGATCAGGCTTTCAATCAGGTTCATCGAGGGGGCCCAGTTGGCACCTTCTGGTTTGGCGCGGGGTTTCACCATGGACTTGCTCTCGCCCTTGATGCTCATGGTGAAGGCGATGGTTTTGCCATCTGGCGACCATGTAATACCCGATGGCGAGCGGGTTAGATTGGTGACAAGTGCTGTTTGCCCCGTATCCATCCAACGCACATACAGTTGTGGGCTGCCCTCAGCACCAGAGATATAGGCGATGCGGCTGCCATCTGGGGACCAACGCGCTGATGCGGCCCCGTCGCGACCCGACACCAATGGGCGGTGTTCACTGCCATCGGCGTTGATAATCCAGAGATTGGACCGGGTGCTGTCGGTCATGATGTCATTGGAGCGCCGGGTGTAAACAATCTGCTGGCCATCTGGCGCGATTTGCGGGTCGGCAGCGTATTCCAGATCGAACACGTCATTGGCGTTGAAATATTGCGCTGCGCCATCCTGTGCATATCCATGAGAGGGCGCTGTGAAAAGCGCTGCTGCGATGACGAGGGCGAGTGAAGCACGAGAAACCAGGATCATTTGAAAGTCCTTTATTAGTTTGAAAACCCCATAGCCCGGCCATGCCCGGCTAAACCGGCAAGAAGCTTAGCGTGGGTTGGAATAACTGTCTTGTGTTTTATCGACGAAGCGAGTGGGATTAGTGGCGAAGCGAATCTTTATGCAGCGCACCTTTTTGATGCAGGTGCCAATGAATGCCAAGCACCAAGCCTTTGATAAAAGGCAGAATGACAAGCACCAAAGCCAGCGTCAAAGCGGGCCAAAAGAAAAGCGAGAAGGGAGACACACTTGCGTTGCTGGTGAAATCAACAAATTGCATCATCAGGCTGACAACGATGTGACCAACAATCAAAATGGTTAGATAAGGTGGCAAGTCGTCCGACTTGTAATGGGCCAGCGGCGTATGACAATTGTCGCATTCAGTCTTTACCGTCAAATATCCGTCAAAGGCTGACGCCTTACCGCACGCTGGACATTTGCGCGCAATCCCGCGCCTTAGGGCGGGGCCCAGTGTTGATGGTTTTTCTGTGCTGAGGGCCAGTTTGCTCATGTGATCACCTGCTTCTGCTGCTTCTGTCAAGCTTTTGGCCCTTTTTCGCCCATTCCGCAAGGTAAAAAGCGCCATGGCTCGTATGCAGAAATGAACAGGCTAATACTATAGAAAATGCCCTGATTATTTTTCGCGCCGGAACATGTTCCAACCCGTCAGATAATAAGCCACCCCAATGAAACCGGCCCCACCGATAACATTGCCAATGGACACCCAGATCAGGTTGTACCACGCGCTGGTAATGGTGACGCTGTCCGCATGCGCCCCCAGTAGCGAGATCGTGAATACCGTCATATTGGCCACGCCGTGTTCATAACCCGCGGCGACAAAGGCGAACAGGCACCAGAAGATGAGGATGCATTTGGCCGTATCGCTTTTGGTGCGGTAGGTCATCCAAATGGCCAAACAAATGAGCCAGTTGCAAATGATGGCGCGGGCAACAAGTTCGGGGATACTGCTGTCAACCTTGTGTTGAGCAACAATATGGACAAGGCTTGCGGGATTGTCGATCCAGCCGCCACCCCCGCCTATGATGAAGAGAAATCCAAGCAGCATCGCACCGAGCAAATTACCACTCCATGCGATCACCCAGTCCCCCAGCACCTGATGTGCCCTGACCTTACGCGCCAAAAAGCCAAAGGTCATGAACATAGTATGACCGGAAAACAGCTCGGCCCCTGCAAAAATAACCAGCGTAAGGGTGATACCAAAAAAGCCACCCATGATCAGGTTGCGCGATGCGGTCGGCGCATCATTGCCGAGCGTCATAATCAGAATGATGCCGATGCCGACATAGGCCCCAGCCATCATGGTTGAGATGGAAAACCCAAGCGGGTTATGCTTTAAAAACCAAAGCTTGCGTTCGGCAAGCGCGACCAACTCGCTCGTGGTGTCTTTGTACATTAACTACCCTCTCACTACTGCTACAGAGGCTAGATAAGCGCGTTTGGGCTACCAAGCCTTGACTTATATCAAGCGGCACCACAAGAGCGAATATGGTGCTTAGTCGGATTTTTTAATATGGACGCGGTGGATGACGACGGGCGGGGTGAGTATCTGTCCGGCCAGATAGTTTTCGCCAAGCAGCGGTCGGTCGTCTAGTTGGTGAATTCGCTGTGCCACGTCCATACCGCGCACAACCATGCCAAAGGCGGCATAACCGGCCAAATCAGGGTTGCGGGTGCCGCCTTCATCCAGCCCGGGATTGTCCGTCATATTGATGAAGAAATAGGCAGCAGAACCTGTGCCAACCGCATCGCGGGCAAGGGCGATGGTTCCTTGAGTGTTTTTGATGCCCGTGGAGGCGGTGCCTTCGTGGGGCACCATGGGGTGAACGGCTTGTTCCGAGATAATCCCCCCTTGAAGGACGTTGATCTTGGGTGTGCCTTGGTCATTGCTTGGTTTGACTGTGCGGTAAAAGCCTTCCCCATTAAACAGGCCTTCGCTTGCATAGCGCAAGAAATCACCCGCCGATAATGGCGCGGCATCGACATATAGCTCGATATGTATGTCGCCAAACTCGGTTTCTAAAATAACAATCGGATTGTCCGCTGCTTTAGCCGCTACGCTGAAAAACAGAAAAAAGATAACGAGAATAGATCTAAACATATTGCCCTGCCGCGTGCCCGGATGCCCATGCCCACTGGAAATTATATCCGCCCAGATGCCCGGTGACATCAACGGCTTCACCTATAAAGTATAGCCCGGGGACCTTGTTTGTCTCCATTGTTTTTGATGACAGCTCGTTGGTGGCGATACCGCCAATGGTCACCTCGGCCGTGCGGTATCCCTCGCTGCCTTGCGGTTTCAGGCACCAATGATGAACCGCATTGGCGATCGCATTCAGGTTTTTATTGGATAGTTGCGCCAAGCTGATGGTGCTATTCATCGCCAGCTTATCTGTTATGTCCCCGGCCAAATACTGGGCAAGGCGTTTGGGCATATGATCAGCCAATAAATTCGCCAGCGATTGCTTGGACGCCTGTGCGCGCGCCGCGGATAAAAGCGCCGCCATATCGCTGTCGGGTGACAGATTGATCTCAATTTCTTGCCCTTCCCGCCAATAAGAGGATATTTGCAGGATCGCCGGGCCGCTTAAACCCCGGTGTGTAAACAAGAGGGCTTCACGAAAGCTGGTTTTTCCGCAACTTGCCACAACGTCCAATGATACGCCTGCCAAGTTGGCAAATTCTTTTGCCTTATCGGCGCGGAAGGTGAGCGGCACCAAACCAGGACGGGTTGCGATCACCTCTATCCCGAACTGCTGGGCGATGTCATAGGCAAATCCGGTGGCCCCCATCGCCGGGATGGACTTGCCACCTGTGGCAATGACAACAGATGCGCAGGCAATTTGCCCAGCGCTGGTCCTTAGCATAAAGCCATCATCGGTTTTGCTGATGCGGGATACTTCGGTGCTAAGGCGCAGATGAACACCCGCCTTATTACAGTCTTCCACCAGCATATTGATGATCAATTTTGCACTTTCCTCGCAGAAAAGCTGGCCGAGGGTTTTTTCGTAATAGCGGATGTGGTGCGTCTCAACCATTTGGATGAAATCAGCAGGCGTAAACCGAGCCAGCGCGGATCTGCAAAAGTGTGGATTTGTGGAAATATATTTTTCAGGGGCGGCGTGGATATTGGTGAAATTGCAGCGGCCACCGCCGGAAATACGAATTTTTTCACCCACCTTTTTAGCGTGGTCAAGCAGCATGACATGGCGCCCGCGCTTGCCCGCTTCTATCGCGCACATTAAGCCCGCGGCACCCGCGCCAATCACCACCACATCTGTTCGTAAGTCAACCATGGCAGCTTCTTACATCGCTTTTACACAAAAGTCATTGGCTTGCGCGTGCCGCGTTTGCTTTGTTTTGGGTTGTACCGTTTGCGCCAAGCTGGTTAAGTCAGTGAAAGTTCGGCGAAAGGAAAAGAATAAATGACAGGCGTTAAAGATAAAGTTGCATTGGTCACAGGCGCGGGCAGTGCGGATGGGATTGGTTTTGCCACGGCGCAGCTGTTACGTGCGGCCGGGGCGCGGGTCGCGATAACCTCCACCACAGAGCGTATTTTTGATCGGTTGAAAGACCTTGATGGGGATGACCGCCATTGCTTCGCTGCCCCAGCGGACTTGACTAGGCCAGACGCAGTGGCCGCGCTTATCACCGAAATTGAAGCAGGTCTGGGGCCGATAGATATTGTGGTGAACAATGCCGGCATGGTGCAGGTTGGTCGTGACGAAAGTGCGGGCGAGATGGCGACCATGAGCGACGAGAGCTGGCAATATGGCTTGGATATCAATCTCTCCAGCGCATTCTATGTCACCCGCGCTGCGCTTAAGGGCATGATTGCGCGCAATTATGGGCGCATTATTCATATGTCTTCTGTCACGGGGCCGGTCGTGGGTATCGCGGGAAGCTCGGTTTATGGGGCGGCTAAGGCTGGTATGCTTGGTATGGCGCGGTCCTTGGCGATCGAGGTGGGCGCGCATAATATCACAGTAAACTGCATAGGACCGGGGTGGATCCAAACTGGCTCCAGCAGCAATGAAGAGATTATCGCGGGTAAATATACCCCCGCAGGCCGACCCGGCACACCCGATGAAGTGGGCCATGTGGCGGTGTTCCTTGCCAGCGAGGAGGCCAGCTATATCAATGGCCAACTTATCGTCGTGGATGGCGGCAATACGGTGCAGGAATATAAGGTCAATATTTGAGATCGGCGCCAGTTGCGCTACTTATTGTTTAGACACTGGAAAGATTTTAATGCTTCACTGGTGCAAAGGGCTAAGCGAATGATAGGATTTTACACATTTTGATCTGAGAAAAGCGCGCATGGGGCTCAATGAAAAAGAGGACAAAACGCGGAAGCTTGCTGGGAGCGAGCAGATGTATCGGCGTCTTTTCGAGGTTTCTGAAGATCCTATGTGGTTGATTATCGATCACAAGTTTGAGATATGCAACGAAGCGGCGGTTAAGGTGCTTGGTTACGATTCCGAAGATGAATTGAAAAGCACGCACCCATCTTTTTTGTCGCCAGAACATCAACCAGATGGACAGCCCTCTTTTGATAAAGCCGAACAGATGATGGCGATGGCCTTGGACCGTGGCTATCATAGGTTCGAATGGATGCATAAGCGAAAGAATGGCGAGAATTTTCCGGTCGAGGTGACCTTGACCAAGATCCCTATGGATGATGAGATTGCTATATATTGTGTGTGGCGCGATATTTCTAAGCGCAAGGCAACCGAGGCCGCGTTAGAACTGGCAAAAGAAGAAGCGGAAACCGCAAATCAGCACAAGTCTTCCTTTTTGACCATGATGAGCCACGAGCTGCGGACCCCATTAAATGCTATTCTCGGCTTTTCCGAATATTTAGAGCGGGGGTTCGGGGGCGAGTTGAACCCCAAACAAAAGGATGCGGCACACAATATCCATAGCGGTGGTCGGCTTTTGTTGGGGCTGGTCGAAGACTTGCTGAATATGGCGCATATTGAACAAGGCGAGTTAAACCTAAAGCTCGAGAAAATTAATGCTGTGGAGGCCTTGGAACAGGCCGCTAAAATTGTTGGTGCTTTGGCGCATCAGCAAGGCATTGAAGTGATATGCGAAGTCGACAAAGTGGTTGGGTGCACAATGGTTGCTGACCGAATTCGTCTGGAGCAGGTGATCGTGAATCTCATGTCCAACGCGGTGAAATATAATGCCCCCGGTGGTCATGTTTGGTTGCGGGCAAATTGCCAACCCAATGACACTATAGAAATTAGTGTCATAGACGATGGGCTGGGCATTCCAGCAGAAAAACTGGATGATATTTTTCTGCCTTTTAATCGCGGCGGTAAGGAATCATCGGGCATCGAAGGCACGGGACTGGGTCTGACCATATGCAAGTATCTGGTTGAGGCCATGTTGGGAGAGTGCAAAATCGAAAGCGCCGAGGGCAAAGGCACCACATTCACTCTGACCATGAGCTGTGATCCAATCTAACGAATTCAGACTCCTCACATTTTTCTAATTTAAAACAATAACCTAGAGTTATTCCGAAGGTTAATTACCCACGCGCCCGTATCAATGAAGCAGGCGTGAAGGGGGTGCATGTCCCATTCACTGCATGATGAGTGATGCGCGCTCCTGACGGTTTGAGTCACCGCCGAGCGAACAATAAAAAAGTCTGACAGCGAAGTGGGAGGAAAAATAATGTTGATGAAACTGAATGGGCTGAACAAGATTTACCGTTCTGATGATGTGGAAACGGCAGCTCTGAATAATGTGGATATTGAAATCGATTTTGGTGAATTTGTTGCGATTATGGGGCCTTCAGGGTGCGGTAAATCGACCCTGTTGAATATTGTGGGCATGTTGGATACGCCGTCGTCCGGGGAATATATTTTCAACAATCAGGATATTGCGCGCTATTCGGAAGCGCAGCTTTCAGCCTTGCGTAAAGAGAATATCGGCTTCATTTTTCAGAGCTTTAACCTGATTGATGAATTGACGGTGGCGGAAAATGTCGAATTGGCATTGCTGTACCATGATATCCCGGCGTCTGAGCGGAAACAGCGCGTTCAGTTGGCCCTAGAGCAAATGGAAATTGCCCATAGAGCGCGGCACAAGCCGGGGCAACTGTCCGGTGGTCAGCAGCAGCGTGTTGCTGTGGCCCGCGCTGTGGTCGCGGACCCAGCCCTTATTCTGGCCGATGAGCCGACGGGTAATCTAGATTCGCACCACGGCGAAGAGGTGATGAAAATCCTGCAGCAGCTCAATCAACAGGGAACCTCCGTGATTATGGTGACCCATTCCCCTGCTCATGCAGATTATGCGCGTCGCACCATCAATCTGTTTGATGGGCAGGTTATGACCGAAAGCCTGCGCGCGGCGCAGTAAGAACAACACCTCAACCAAGGCTAAAATAATGGCGTCCAAAACGCCAGCAGGGGAATTGATATGATTTTTCATTATATACGTGCGGCGATGCGTAATATCGCCAGATTTAAATTGCTTTCGGGTATCAATATATTCGGGCTTGCTACCGGCATGATGGCGGTTTTGCTCATTTTTCTGTTCGTGCAGGATGAATATAGTTTCGATAAATCTTGGCAGAATGCCGAACAGATTGGTCGCCTAGAGACCACATTTACCCCACCAGGGCGAGAGCCTATGACCTTTGTTTACGCCCCGGGTCCGGCGCGGCAGGCTCTTAAAGACTATTTCCCAGAAGAAGTTGAACTGTCGGCGCGCCTGCACATGCGGGAGCCAACGATTCAACTGGGCGGGGAGTATTTTCTGGAAGAAATCGCTTATGTTGATCCAGAATTTCAGGACATTTTCCAGTTACCTGCTGTGCGTGGTGACATCGCCGCGACCCTAGCAAGCCCAACGGGCATCATCCTGAGCGAAGCCATGGCTGAGAAATATTTCGCTGGCGAGGATGCCATAGGCAAGGTGCTGAGCCTGACCACAATGGGCCAGACCAAGGACTATTTGGTGGGGGCCATTATGGAAAACCTGCCGCAGAATACGCATCTGGATATGCAGGCGATGGTGCCTGTGGTGGCGAGTGATTTTGCCGAAAATCCATGGGTTTTTGATCATTGGTTTTCCGTGAATAGCTATCTTTATTTCAAGCTGTCTGATGGCAACAGCATCGAACAACTGCGCCCTCGGATGGTGGAGTTTTTGGATGCTGTGGTGACCGGAAGTGATAATGCGCCCAGCGAATTTATGCGCTTTCCAGTGACGTCTTTGCCCGATATCTATTTGTTCGGTAAAGGCCTTGGTGAGATGAAAGACGGTGGTGACATCAATCTGGTAATTGCCTTTTCAGCGGTGGCCATTTTGATCTTGATTGTGGCCAGCATTAATTTTGTCAACTTGTCCACGGCACGCGCCAGTCAAAGGGCCAAAGAAGTCGCCCTGCGTAAGGTCATGGGGGCAAAGCGGCGGCAATTGGTGGCGCAGTTTATGGGCGAATCCATTGTGTTGACGGCGCTGTCCTTAATGATTGCGCTGGTGGCCTGTTATCTGGTTTTACCTGCCTATAATGCCTTTTTGGGTAAGGACATGGTGCTGGATCTGTTGGACCCTATGGTTCTGCTTTCGGCCTTTGCCATTCTTTTGTTTGTGGGTGGCGCCGGGGGCATTTACCCGGCCATGGTCATTTCATCTTTTCGTCCGGCGAGTGTGCTTAAGGCCAATAAATCGACGGAGACGCACGGTTCGGTGATCTTGCGCAATGTGCTGGTGGTTTTTCAGTTTGCCGTTTCTATCTGTCTGATGATTGCAACCGCTGTGGTCTATATGCAGCTGGATTATTTCAGGTCACTGGACCGCGGGTATAATGACACCCAGTTGTTGGTCATCGAGGGCGTGAGCAGGGCTGGTGCCGAAGAGGTGCGAGAAACCCTCAAGCAGGAGATCAAGGCTTTGTCCATGGTGGACCAAGTTGCTTTGGTCAGTTCGCCCCCAGGCCATCAAAACGAAAATAATACGTCATTGCAGGTGCCGGGCGAAGATCGCAGCCAGTTGGTCGGTGTGGTTGATGTGGATCACGATTTCCTGAAAACTTACGGCATTCGGTTATTGGCAGGGCGCGATTTTGATATCAACCGCGCGAATGATCATGCGCCTGATGTATCACAGGAAGGGATCACCCAGTTTGATGAGAATATGCTGGTGAATGAGACCTTCCTGCGTAAATTAGGATTGGGGACACCAGAAGAGGCCGTTGGCACTGTGCTGGAACAGCGTTTCACGCCCCGCTCACGAGAAGACGAGGTCGTGATCAACATGACAATTGCGGGGGTTGTTCCAGACGTTTATTTGAAATCCCCACGCCAAACCATTCGACCGGAAATTTACCGCGTGACTGATAATATGAATGCGCTGGTGGTGCGGTATCGCGGGGATGCCGCGACGATTGCGGGTGCCGTTGAGCAGGTCTGGAAGTCAATGATCCCCACGGTGCCGTATGAATATTATGTTGCCGAGGAAAGACTTGCTGAGGACTTTGATGCCGAGGCCAGTCAGGTTGCGATATTTGGTGTCTTCTCCGTGCTGGCGGTTCTGATCGGTTGTTTGGGGTTGTTTGGCTTGGCAGGTTTTGTTGTGGAACGCCGCACTAAGGAAGTGGGCATTCGCAAGGTCATGGGGGCCAGCATCCCACAAATTGTCAGGCTGATGCTGTGGCAATTCTCCACGCCCGTCTTGATCGCTAATTTGATCGCTTGGCCTGTGACCATATTAATGATGCGCGACTGGTTGCAGACCTTCCCGTATCGGATTGACGAACTGATCATGCTGCCGCTTGCTGTTGGGGCGGGGGTTATTGCCTTGGCTATTGCTTGGGGCACTGTCAGTGGCTATGCCATTAAGGTTGCCCGCGCAAACCCCATAACGGCGCTGAGATATGAATAAATCAACATAAGTGTAGCAGGGATATGAATAGGGCCGCATTTTGCGGTCCTATTTTTTTGCCTTGGGTCCATTAAAAAAGCCCCCACAAAAGTGGAGGCTGTTTCAATATTGTTCATCCAACCAGAGCTGGAGGCAGATCAGACTAAATCTTAATCGACTGCTTTCAGGTCTTCAGCAGAAGACTTGCCGTTTTGGCCAGTTTGAATTTCGTAAGAAATTTTCTGACCTTCGTTCAAGCCGTTCATGCCAGCGCGCTCAACAGCTGAGATGTGAACGAACACATCGTTGGAACCATCTTCAGGCTCGATGAAGCCGTAACCTTTGGTTCCGTTGAACCATTTTACTGTACCAGTAGCCATAGTTATTTTCCTTCTAACAGGCGTTATATTGCTGCACTTCACATTATGTGAGGGTGCGGTTTAACGATTACAATGTCAGGGGATAACTAAGCTAAGCGGCATACCGATTATTTAAGTAAGCCTAAACAGTTGTAAAACGTACGACTGTATATGGTGAAATTTATTACAAAGTCAATGACTTTGTAGTTGTTCTTGTTCCGATAAATGCGTTTTTAAATTGCGGTGTTGCTTTTCGGAATGATGGATGTAGGCGGTCTCGGAGTGGTAGGCAGTGGATGAACAGGTGTCCACCCACTGCCCAATGTATTACCAGGCTATGCCATAATCATCGCCGTGGTTGCTGGACCCACCTTGGAAGGTCTTATTCTTGGTATCGAAGAATATGGCATTGATCGGCCCGGACGTGCGCGTGCTGCTGCCGTAAAAACCGATTTCCACATTATATCCCTTGCGTGTTAATTGATTGCGGGTGAATTCGCTGAGCGATTGGTTCACGCCAATGCGGCCGGGGAATATGCTATGATCACCAAAGGAATTATGGATTTGATAGCTAAAGAAATTATCGGCTTCGGCGGCCTCTTGCACATTCATATCAAACTCAACCATGTTCAGGAAAAACTGCAACAGATTTTGATCCTGACCATCGCCGCCCTGTACGGCAAATGACAAGAACGGCTTACCGTCTTTGAGCGCCATGCTGGGGGTTAATGTGGCGCGGGGGCGTTTGCCCGGCTCCAACACGTTATAAGGGTTTTCTTTGGCGTCCAGCACAAAGCTCTGCATCCGCTGGCTGAGGCCAACCCCTGTGCGCCCAGCGACCACTGCGGGAATCCAGCCCCCACTTGGGGTGACGGAAACGACCCAGCCTTCTTTATCTGCGGCTTGAATGGAGGTCGTGCCCGCAAACAGGCTGTCATCATCGTCATTATTTTCATCAGTCGAGGGGTTTACAGATGCCTTGCGCTGTAGAATTTCCATGAAGGGGTTGTCGCCATCCTGAAACTTATAGGGGTTGCCCGGCCCAATGTCGGGGTTGTTGCGGTCTGGGTCGATCAGTCGCGCCCGCTCCTTGGCATAATCTTTAGACAATAAGCCTTCGATGGGTTCTGCGGGCGGAAAATATGGATCACCATAGTAAAAGTCACGATCCGCATAAGCGAGGTTCATGGCCTGATACAGGGTGTGGATATAGCGGGTGCTGTTATACCCCATGCTGGCCAGATCGAAGTTTTCAAGGATGTTGAGTGCCTGTAGCAGAACTGGCCCTTGGACCCATGTGGTCAATTTATAGACATCGACCCCGCGGTAATTGGTTGTCACGGGGGTTTCGATATGAACTTGCCAATTATCCAAATCTTCTTTGGTGATCAGACCGCCTTCTTCTTGAACGCCGCGGACCAATTCGTCCGCAATGTCACCCCGATAAAACCGATCATAAGCCGCATAAATAGCCGCTTTTCTATCAAGCCCACGGGCGAGGGCTTGCTGCTCTGCTTCAACGAGCTTTTCGAGCGTGATCTTCAAGTCGGACTGACGGAATATCTCGCCGACAACGGGTGGCTCACCATCGTTCGGTAGAAAGATATCTTTGGAATAGGTCCAGCCCTCAAGTTGTTCTTTATCGCGTGTGATGCTGCGCACGGCACCAGCCTCAATGGGGTATCCCTCAGCCATTTCAATGGCTGGGGCGAGCACGTCTTTAAGGCTGAGGGTGCCATATTCCGCGAGCATCACCATCAAGCCGCCCGGTGTACCGGGAGTGACCGCCGCCAAAGGCCCATCGGCGGGCGGGTAGTCCATGCCCTGTTCGCGGAAAAATTCGGGGGTGGCACCTGTGGGGGCGACCCCCAGCGCATTGATGCCGATGACTTTTTTGGTATGGGGGTTATAGATCAATGCCTGCGTTTCGCCGCCCCAGCCGAGCGTGTCCCACATGGTCGATGTAGCCGCCAACATGGCGCAGGCCGCATCAACCGCGTTGCCACCTTGGTGAAAAATGCGCGCGCCCGCGGTGGCACCCAACGGCTTACCCGTGATGGCCACCCAATGCTTGCCGTGTAACACGGGCTTTTCAGGTCTGGCTTGGGTCACCGTAACGGACAGGGTTAAAACCAGTGTCAGCGCGGTCGCTGTGCCATATATAAATTTACTCAGCATTTTTGAAATCATTGAAAGACCCTCTTTTTGTTACGGCTTTTGCCCCATGTCGCGTTATGGTCAGTGGTGAGGATACCATGAAGCCAGAGGAAGCCAGAAGTCAAGTATCGACCTATGCAGATATTTAGTGGAATAATTTCGGATCGCGGGTCTAAATATGCAGTTTCTGGCGGCGCTTGCCATTCCCCAGAAGACGCCAAGGCATTTATCAAAGAACTTTGCCGACGAAAAAAATTCGCCAAGGCGACCCATAATACATGGGCGTTCCTATCCGAAGACGGCCCGGTTAAAAATGATGACGGCGAAGCGGGCGCCGGATTAATCATTGCGCGGATGTTAGAGCGCGAAAATCTACACAACCATATTGTGGTGGTAACCCGCTGGTATGGGGGCAAGCACCTTGGCGGTGATCGTTTCAGGCATGTCCAAGACGCTGTGCGATATTATCTAGATCATGCCTTTTGAAGCCCGACCATCACTGGGTCGGCGGCGTTGGCCTTAATATCCTGTCAACAATATCCAGTGGCAGCCTGTCCGCGCGCGAGCCTGACATATTGCTCAACGCAATCACCGCGATATGGTCTTCGGGCCAATAATAGGCCCATGCGTTTCCGCCCCCTTCATGGCCAACCAGAAAGCGTCCATTTTTACGCCGAACCGCGGTCCAACCCAGTCCATAAAACGGGTTTTCAGTGGCTGCATTTTCAACGGGCGTCCATATTTCTTGCAATGATTCCGCCGTGAGAATCTTGCCCTCATCGATCGCAATAAACAGCTTGGCGAGGTCCTCGACAGAAATGTTCAACCCACCCGCAGTATATCCCCATGCTGGAAAATCTATGGAATGATTTATAAGGCGGCCTTCAGCTAACTCATAAAGAACAGGGTGCCGACCTTTGACAACAACCTCTGTTCCCCCAAACTTTGCGGAGGTTAATTGCAAAGGCCCTGTGATATATTTTGCGACCAAATCTGGATAAGGTGCCTTTCCGACCTGCTCAAAAATTTCATTTAAAATGACATATCCCAAAAGCCCATAATCCCACCCCTCGCCCGGTTGAAATTTATAGGGGCGCGGGGCGTTCCAGCCGATAATATCTTCGGCGGACATGGCGTGTTTGGCATGCTCGGGCAGATTGTCGAACGCGTCGGAGTGGTAAAAGTCGGTCAGCCCATGCGTGTGGCTTAGAAGGTGTCTTATTGTGATGGGTCGATAGGCTTCGGGGAGGCCATCAAGATACGTCAAAACCGAGGCGTCTAAATCAAGACGACCTTCTTCTGCCAAGGCCATGGCAACAAGGCCCGCAAATATTTTGGACACCGATGATATGGGGTAAACCGTCGCGGGCGTTGCGGAGATATTCATTTCAACGTTTGAGAGGCCATAAGCTTTCATAAACTGGGTGTTGCCATCCCGTATGACCGCGACCGTCAATCCGGGAATGGATTTGTCTGATATATATCCTGCAATGATCTCTTCGATATCTTCTTGCCAAACTTCTTGTGCACAGGCAGCCTCGGAATAAGCCGCATTGCTTACAAAAATGACGAGGGCTAAAACTATTTTTTTCATCAGCTTTCCTTATCTGAATTGTCATGCCCTTGATACGGCAGAACAATCAATAACCCTATGTGCGCATTGATGGTTTTCGGCGAAACAGAAAATTGAGCGGTCAAAACCACCTAATTTAGGGACGAAATTTCGACGAAATTCCCGAGCTTAATTTTGCAGTTCGGATTTTAAGGCTTCTGAATATGTTTTACTGGCTTTGATGAGGCTGCCATTTTTTAGAGTAACTAGATAATCGCCCTTGGATTGATGAGTGATTGAGGCAACATGGCTTATTTGCACAAGGGTTGAGCGGTGAATTTTAAGGAACCCGCTCTCTCTTAGTTTTTGCTCCAAAGTATTGAGGGTGCTTTTGTGCATGTAGGTTTTTCCGCCTAGATATATCTCAACATAATCGCCCGCTGCTTTGATATGTGAAATGTCTGCGACTTTTAGGGGCGTTATTTTGCCTGCCAATTCAACCAGAAAAGTTTCGTTTGGATGGGGGGCATTTGTCCCGGTTTTATCGGTTATATTCTTATCTACAAAATGTAGGTAAAGGGACGCCCACAGCAAATAATAAAGGATGAAGTTGGAAACACCGGCAAAAAGCATCGAGTTTGAGATGGAGTTGAAACTGTTACCCAACTGAACATGCGTAATGGGGTTGATAACCATGACACATAAAACGGCGACGACCGCAGCCGATGTGATTATCCCTAGCCAATGATGAAAGAATGATAAGCCCCTCATTTTTTCAAACAAAATAATGAGAAAAAAACTTGTCAAAAACCCGGCAATGGGAAAGTAAATATTCCGCAGAAATGCGGCCTCAAAGGGCAGGTGAGTTAACCCACCCAAGAACAACAAGAGCCCGGTGAGCCCCCAATATAAAACTTGAAACCTCCAGAAATAATTTGGGCGGATATGCATATAGACCCCAGTTTTCGTAGCAAACTGCCAATGAGGTAAGGCTAGCGGCGATAGCGCCGGGTTACAATCAGATTAATGCGGCATCACCATGGGGTCGCGCCGCATTAAAATCTGATCGCTCATAAATATTTGCTGACAATTAAGCAAAGACCCTAGATGTTATCATTCAAAGTTTTTTATCTGGATTGAGTGATAAATGATCAAAGTCGTCCTTTCAATTACGGCAATAATGGTAAGCCTTGTTACCTTGCAATTTGCCAATAGCATGATCGCCCCCAAAATTGTTATTTACGCAAGCAATTTTGGCGCGTCATTAAGCAGCGTCGGCTTGATACCAACCATATATGGCCTTGGGTTTGTGGCCGGGTGTTTTTGGGCGCGTAAACTTCTGAAAACCATCGGGCACATCAGAAGCTTCACCGTGGCGGCAAGCATGCTGGCGATCCTGACCTTGTTGATGCATTTTGTCTCAGACACATTTGCCTGGATCATTTTCCGGGGCATAATGGGGTGTGCGGTCGCTGTTATTCTGACTTGCGTGGACAGCTGGGTCGGCCATGTGACACCGTTTGAAAGCCGCGGACGGGTCATGGGGTTTTATGCAACAATTACCAGATTGGCGTATTTCGGGGCGCCAGCCCTGCTCTCCTATTCAATCGTTGTAAGCGAAAATGTCATTCTGTTTTCGACCTTGTTATTCATGGTTTCGCTCATTCCTATTTGCCTGACCAAGCTGCCACAGCCACCGATTGGTCCGCGCGTTCATGTGGAGTTTAAGTCGTTATATAAAGATGCCCCCAGCGCGATCGTGCCCGCGTTTGTCCTTGGCTTGACCAATAGCGCTATGGCAAATTTGATCCCGATTTATGGAATTGAATCGGGCTTTATGGAATCCCAAGCCCTGACAATTCTTGCGGCGGCTCACTTGGGCGTGTTTGCTCTGCAATGGCCCATTGGGCACCTGTCCGATATTTTTACGCGGCGCAAGGTCATCGCCCTGAGCTTTTTTGTCGCGACTATTGCAGCATTAGCCATCAATTTTTTTGGCACCCAAAGTCTGACAACTGTGCTGTTTCTGTCCTTTATATGGGGTGGTGCTTCGCTATCCATTTATTCGGTGGCCTTGTCGCATGCGATTGACCATGTAGAAAAAGACGATGTGGTTTCGGTGTGCGCATCCATGCTGACCACATGGTCGGTTGGCGCAATTTTCGGCCCCCTGATTGCGGGCATATTGATGGAAAGCTATGGGGCCTCCGCTTTGTATTTATTCTGTGCGCTTCTGCATGGCCTCACCGGAGTATTTGTTTTGGGAAGAATAATGACATCAGCCAAAAGGGAGCGGATCGAAAGAGAGGCTAGTTTTGAAGATTTGAATGGGGCGGCATGGCCGCAGAACCGCCCTTTGAATTAAAACTTTCATTGCTTCATGGAGGGTATCGCGTAATTAGGTGGATAGTCGGACCGCAGTTGAGACGGTCACCGCAGCAGAAGACACAAATATCTCTACCCAGAAACAATAATAAATCAGCTAGTCCCAAATATAAAAACTGAAATCTCCAAAGGTATTTTGGGCGGATATTCTCTCAGGTTGCAGATTTTTGGTTTAATTTCTAAACCTGCGGGGAAATGAAAGGCCATCAAATTTGGGAGCCTGTCTTCCCACAAAACGTTAGCGATGTTTTTTATAAATTTCCCTAACAAGCATCATTGATGGACGCGAAAGCCATTCCCTAGTCTCATTTTTTAAGTTGGGGGGTAGAATTATACTCCCCTTAATCGGATGTTCAACTGGATCAACGAGAGGGCCATACAGACTAGCCAGGGCCAAATCTGCTCGTGTTAACTTATCCCCCACCAAGTAATCGCTACCTTTTGATGCAAGCTCATCCAGCCACTTAATTTCATCCGCTATAATGTTTTTAGAGTCTTGGTATTGTTTATCCCCAAGGTCCATTAATTTGATCATTCTGTTCCGGATAAAATTCCATTTCCAATGAACCAGTAATCTCTGCCAAAAAGGAATACCACTTAAGAAAATAGGTTTCACTGTTTCTGGATAATTTACCAAAGCTTCGGAATAAAAAAGCCGTCTAATATGCACCCCTGAAATATCATCTAGGCGTTTTTCAATCTCTTCAACTTCATCTTTATATTCTGGCGGCAGTAGGGACGGCTTGTCATTGGTTGTGTTTTCTTCAGCCCAACTGATGATGTGAGTGGAATCTTGAATAACTTCAGCTCCATTTACGAGTATTGGAACAGACGACTTACGGCATTTCAATTTTTGCGCAACTTTGGCATGCACCCCTGGTGCAATGGGCCTTAAGTCATAGTCAATGCCAAAATAATCCAAAGCCCATCGCGCTTTTTCGCAATAATGGGAAATGGTAAAAACATAAAGAGTGGGTTTTGGCAACTTGTTGTCCTAACTGAATGATGTGGTTCTTATTGGGCTCATAAGGTGCGCGCTTTCAACAACCTAAGAGCAATTTGGAAAAAGTGCAAATGATGGAAAGGGCGGATATTCAGCCGGCATGCTCGTCCTATTTTATTACCCAACACTGGAGCCCATAGGGTTCTATGAGAAAGCGTCATATGTCTAATAGAGGTTAAAGTATCAACTCATTCTTGTTGGCTCGACCACGTTAGATAATTAGCTTATTTTTCTAACGCCTGTAGTATAATCAATCATCGCAATACATGTTCTATATACAGGGGCATTGGGGGAACAGGATGAGCAGATATTCCACTTTATTTATAGTTGTTATACTGAGTATAACTTTTTTTATCCTTGGCTTTAAAATCAATCCTCATTTTTACTGGGCGGCGGCGGTCTTCACGGCCTTAAGTATTTTGGGTGTCAGGGACGCGCTGCAAAAACACCATAGTGTGCTAAAAAATTATCCAATCATTGGTCATCTGCGGTGGATTCTGGAAATGATTCGCCCAGAACTGCGGCAGTATTTTTTCTCGTCAGATACCGAAGAAACACCCTTTAACCGTGAACAACGCTCGTTGGTTTATCAACGCTCAAAGTTGGACAATGATAAAATTCCCTACGGCACCAAAACCAATGTCTATGAGAATGGGCATGAATGGCTGAATCACTCCATATTATCCACCACGGTTGGCGACGACGCCTGTTATGTGACCATCGGCGGCAAGGACTGTAAGCAACCCTACAGGTCGTCTGTATTGAATATATCGGCGATGAGCTTTGGCGCGCTATCCGGCAACGCTATTCGCGCCCTTAATCGCGGTGCCAGGCTTGGCGGCTTTGCCCATGATACGGGCGAGGGGTCGATATCTCGGTATCACAGAAGCGAGAAGGGCGATCTTATTTGGGAAATAGGGACAGGTTATTTTGGCTGCCGCAACGCCGATGGGACGTTTTCACCAGAGCGGTTTCAGGAACAGGCCGCTGACGAACAGGTGAAAATGATTGAAATTAAACTTAGCCAAGGTGCCAAGCCCGGCCACGGCGGCATCCTGCCAGCGGCAAAGGTTACGCCGGAAATTGCCGAAGCGCGGGATGTCCCTTTGGGGCAAGACGTTATATCACCGTCCTCTCACAGCACCTTTTCCACGCCGATAGAGATGATGGAATTTATCGCGAAACTGCGGGATCTATCGGGGGGCAAGCCAGTTGGGTTCAAATTGTGTATTGGGCATAAATGGGAATTTATGGCGCTTGTGAAGGCGATGATTGAAACGGGCATAAAGCCGGACTTTATTGTGATCGATGGTGCCGAAGGCGGCACGGGGGCCGCGCCGATAGAATTTGCCAATCATATTGGCACACCCTTGGTGGAAGGTCTGCAATTTGCCTGCAATTCATTGACGGGCGCTGGCCTGCGAGACGGCATACGTATCGGCGCAAGCGGCAAAATAGTGTCAGCCTTTGATATGATCAGGCTTTTTTCAATTGGCGCAGACTTCACCAATTCCGCCCGCGCCTTTATGATGTCAATCGGCTGTATTCAGGCACTATCCTGTCATAATAATCTGTGCCCCACAGGTATCGCGACCCAAGACAAAATGCGCCAACGCGCCCTGAATGTGAATAACAAGGCTGAGCGGGTTAAAAACTTTCACCACAATACCCTGCACGCCCTGCGGGAGGTTCTTGAAGCCGCCGGCCTGTCAGGACCAGGTGAGCTGAGGCATTTGCATTTTAATATCCGCGACGGCGATGGATTTGCGCGCGGCGCGGATGAAAATGGCCCATGGCTGAAGCCCGGTGAATTGCTGACAGGGACCGAACATCATGCCTATGCCAGAAACTGGATGCTCGCAGATGCCAACAGCTTCAAGCCAGCCTTTTTGAACAGCGAAGATCAGTAGGCGAGCCTATTGTCTGTACTGCGGGGAGGGGTATGGTTTTTGCTGCTAGGCCCTGCGCTCGGTTAATTGAGCGCAATGACATACAGCTTGCGGCAGTCGGTGATGGTCTCCCATGTGCCCTTAAAGCCCGCCTGGATGACAAGTTTGGTGCCGGGCAGACAGTGGCGTTTTTCCCCATCTTCCCCTTCGATGATGGCTTCACCCTCGAGGAATTCGAAATATTCTTCTTCATCATAATGAACCCGCCATTTTCCCGGCGTGCTGGACCAGTATCCGACAAAGAATTTCCCTTGGGCGTTCTCGTAAAGGCTTTCTATGGTTTCAACCGGTGCGCCTGAAAGGAGCTTTTCTTTGGCAATAGGGGCTTCATACGGCTCGACAGAAAAATTGCTGCAATCAATAGTGAATGACATTTGTTGTGGTCCTTTTGCGTGGGCGATTGATGGCAAAACCCTAGAGGCTTTGGCTGGGCAGCGCAAAAGAAAAGGATCCAATTCAAGCCCAAACACCCATGGTGATTGATGGATTTTCAACCCACATGCTGATGAAATAGCACAGAAAGGCAATCTATTATGATGCCAAACTTGTGCCGTGCATGGCCTGTGCGAGGGTGTTCATGGTCATGATGAGTTGGTTTTTCAAATCACCATCGCGAAGAACCCCGGCGTCCATATCAAAATTTTGCTGGAAACTCGGTATAGACAGGCTGCCCCTGACGTCGGCACCAAAGAAATGGGCCGAACCAACCGCCGAGGCAAGGACACTTCCTGCACCACCGGGGCCAGGCGAGGTTGCCAGAAATACAACAGGTTTATGCTGGAAAACCTCTCGTTGGACACGGCTGGCCCAGTCAAAAATGTTCTTGTAGGCGGCCGAATAGGAGCCGTTGTGTTCGGCGAAGGAAACAACAATCGCATCTGCGGTTCCCAGTTTTTCTATAAACAGCTTGGCAAGAGGCATTTGCCCAACTTCGGCTTCTTTGTCCTCGCTGAAAAGAGGCATCTCAAACTCATTGAGGTCCAGCACTTCCACATCCGCCCCATGGACGAGCGATGCGGCATAGCGTGCCAGCTGCTGGTTAATTGAATTGCGGCTTGATGAGGCTGCAAAGGCAATAATTTTCATTGGTTTTTTCCTTCCAAAAATTTATTGACTTATATCTATAGTATTCAAATGCTATCTTAAATCCTAATATTTTGAATAGTTAGTATTCTTATGGAGAATAGTATGGACCGGATTTCAGTGATGCACTCCTTTGCCAGAGTGGTAGAAACAGGCAGTTTTTCGGCGGTGGCAAAAGAAGAAAACACCGGCCAAGGGACGATCAGCAAACGGGTGGCGGCCCTTGAAGCTGATCTTGGGGCGCGATTACTGATCCGTGGCAGTCGTTCACATACGCTGACCGAAGCCGGGCAGATCTATTACCAGCGCGTGATCAACATCCTGCAGGAGATTGAAGAGGCGGATTCCGAAGTCCGCTGCTCAGCCGCTGCGCCTAAAGGCAGGCTGTGTGTTACGGTCCCCACCATGTTTGGTGGCCTTTATGTCGCACCCTATATGGTCGAATTTCTGACGCTCTATCCCGAGATCAAGCTTGATTTGAAGTTCTCGGAAGGGATGAGTGATCTTGTCGGCGAAGGCATTGATGTGGCAATCCGCATCGGAGAATTGGCAGATTCGTCAATGATCGCCAAGCACCTTACATCTGATCCTCTGATTCTGGTCGCCGCGCCATCCTATCTGGCAGACAAGCCGGTTCCTCGGGAAACAGAGGATCTGCAACAGCATAATTGCCTGACCTATACACTCACGCCGCGCAGCAACATTTGGTCTTTTTCAAGTAAAGGCAGTCATGCTTCGGTTCAGGTAAACGGAAATTTCAGCTGCGATTCTGCTGGTGGCCTGACAGAGATGGTGCTTAAAGGGGCTGGGATAGCATTCATCCCTCATTGGCATGTGGCGGCCCACTTGCAGACTGGTGCCCTCGTTCAAGTGATGGAGGATCATTACAGGCACCTTCCGATCAATGCGGTGTTCCCGCAAAATCGGTATGTTCCGTTGCGGACCCGCTGTTTCGTGGATTTCATGGAGGGCAAAATCAAGAAAATCCCGATCTTCAATCGTCGCTGAAGACGGAATCCAGAACGCACTTTTTTGGGCCGTTCTTCGGTTTACGCGCAATGCTAAGCAGGCTTGACCGAACCTATGGTTAAAGGCAAGCTGAGATTCAATATGGTCTAATGTAGGGGCGGGTAAGACATGATGCGATGGATTAAAAAAGCTTGTTTGTTGGTTCTCTTGATGGGGCTTCACAGTGGCGTTGTATTGGCCAGTGAAACCCAAACCTTAAAAACATCCGGGTTGATTGAGCCCGTGGAAATCATAAAAGACAATTGGGGCATATCGCATATTTATGCCCAAAACCAACCCGACCTGTTTTTTGCGCAGGGTTATAATGCAGCGCGCGACCGTCTTTTCCAATTTGAAATCTGGCGCCGGAAAGCCCTTGGCACCCTATCCGAAATTCAAGGGGAAAAGGCCCTAGATCATGACATTGGCGCCCGGTTGCTGCGCTTTCGCGGCGATATCAACGCGGAAATGGCCCATTATCACGAAGATGGGATCGAGATTATCACGTCTTTTGTCAGGGGCGTGAATGCTTACATCATGGAAACCGAGAAAAACCCGGACCTTCTGCCATTTGAATTCAAAATGCTCGGTATTAAACCGGGGCATTGGACGCCTGAAATTGTTGTCTCACGCCATAATGCCCTCACTGGCGGTGTTAATAATGAAATTATGCTCTCCAAAGTCATCTCGGCCATCGGCGAAGAGACGACGAGAAAAGTCCTGCCCTTTTACAGAGATGCTCACTTAAGGCCCTTGGGGGATATTGATCTTTCAAAAATAAAGGATGAGATATTTGCAGCCTATAGAGCGTCCCGTTCTATGCCGGCCTTTGACCTGTCAGATTTGAAAGTGAAAAAGAAAGCCTTTCTTGATCCTTTGAATGCGAATGATTGGGACCCAATGGAAGAATATCTCAAAGACCCGATCATGGCGGTCAATAGCATAGGCAGTAATAACTGGGTGGTCGCGGGCTCTCATACAGACTCTGGAATGCCAATCATGGCCAACGACCCGCATAGAGCAATTCAAAGCCCATCCCTGCGATATTGGGCCCATCTTAACGCGCCGGGCTGGAATGTTATCGGCGGCGGTGAACCGGTGCTACCGGGCATATCCATTGGTCATAATGAACATGGCGCCTGGGGGCTGACGATTTTTGCCATCGATCAGGAAGATTTATACGTCTATAAAACCAACCCGCAAAACGCCAACCAGTATTGGTATAAAGGGACCTGGAAAGATATGGAGGTCGAAGAGACATCCATTAACGTCCGGGATGCGGGCGTCCATAAAGCGACCCTGAAATATTCAGTCCATGGCCCGATCCTGTTTGAGGATACGGAAAACAATTTGGCGTATGGCCTTAAGGCTGCTTGGCTGGATATCGGGGCGACCCCTTATCTGGCAAGCCTCAGGATGGATCAGGCGACCACATTTGAAGAGTTTCGCGATGCCTGTTCCTTTTCTGGCCTGCCGGGGGAGAACATGGTCTGGGCAGATAAAGAAGGCACTATAGGCTGGCAGTCTGTGGGTTTGACCCCCGTTCGTTTTGGCTGGGATGGCAGCTTGCCGATCCCCGGCGACGGCGAATATGAATGGAACGGCTATGTGCCAATCCGGCAGATGCCCCATGTTACGAACCCTGTGGAGGGATGGTATGGGACAGCGAATAACCACAATGTGCCGGATGGCTACCCCAATATATTCTCAGACTTTTATTCCGATCCCGCCCGTATTCACCGCCTTAGGGAGGTTATGGCAACCACAAACAGTCATTCCTTAGAGGATGCCATGGCGCTGCAATATGATAATAAATCCATGATTGCTGAAGAGCTGGCACCAGTTATCCAAAGTCTGGACGTCAGCGGGAAAGCTGAAGACGCCCAAAGGTATTTGGCCAGTTGGGACCATTTCATGGATCGGGATAGCGTCGCGGCGGCCATCTATGACCAGATGGAAATTAACATACTGCGAAGACTAAAGGCCCTCATCTATCCCCCTGAGGTTATTGATGCGATGCCCGGAATAAACAGAGATAAAATGAGAGAGTGGTTGGTAACGCCGCCTGAATTCATCTTTGGCGAAAACCCTGAGCAGGCGCGGGATATTATGATGGCAGAGAGCCTGCACCGAGCGACAGAGATTTTGGAAGAAAAATTGGGACTCGATATGGCCGACTGGGTCTATGGTGCAACCCATATGGCCAGAATTATTCACCCCTTCAGTGATCTGGTTGATGATGAAATGCGCGCCAAGATCAATATCGCCCCCCTGCCGCGCGGCGGGGCGGGGAATACTCTGAATGCCAATCACTCGGATCTGTATCAAAGATCGGGTGCCAGCTTCAGGCTTGTGGTCGATACAAGCGATTGGGATTTGGCAAAGGGCACCAATTCACCCGGTCAATCAGGTGATCCATCCAGCCAGTTTTATGGTGATTTATTTGAGGGCTGGAACCGGGGTGATTACTTCCCCGTGTTTTATTCGAGAGATAAAATCGAAGAGGCCGCCAGCCAGACATTACGGTTGGAGCCGAACTAATTAAAATTGATGACGGTTCACATCAGTTAAGGGGCGGATTCGAACCCCAAATACTCATGGCGACACGCGGATTTTCAATAGCTGACGCAGTGGATATTGTGCGCGGAATTGTGCGGATATTACGGTTGCGTGAAACCGATTTTCCGAGATTTACACCCACATCGCCGCTGTTCGAAAGAGCCTTCTTTTAGCCATAAGCAGGCATTGGTCCGAATTGTGCGCGAGTTAGTGTGCTGTTTCCCTCCCTAGCCGGTTGGAGGAAATCAGGCTAACTAATCTTCAAGGATATTTGCCAATAAGCCTTTTGCGGCTTTAAAACTAGGGTCAAGATACACAGCCCTTTCTAGTAAATGTATAGCGTCTTCATGTCTTTGGCCTTCATATCCTAATGCCTGGATAAAAAGGGCGTATGCCTCATAGTTTTTGGTGGGGGAATCTTTAAGATGCTCGGCAGAACTTGGATCAAAGTCTTGATTTAAAACCAAAGCAATATGAAAAGTAATATCTCTTTGGATTTCAAATATATCTGGCAATGTTTTTTCATAAACACTGGACCAAATAACCTCTTCGCTTTGCCCATTCGTCATTTGTACATTAACTTTTAAATACCCTTCTTGGCGTGAGACACTCCCTTCAACGATTGCATCGGCATTAAATTCGTTTGCCACCTCACGAGCCCTTTTGCCCTTAAAAAGTTCCGCGCTGGAGAGGTTAACGGTGGATAAAACAGGCATTGAATTTATTCGGGTAATCAACTCATATGTCAAACCTCTAGTAAAAAGAGCAGATTCTTTGCCATCCTCTTCCGCCTCAAACGGCATAACAACAAGCTTTATTCCCTTTTTATCCTTCCACATAAAACCTGAGAAAATTATTGCTACAACAATTAGCGATGCTAGCAGGCCACTAAAAAAACCAAAATTTTGGCTTTTCCAGAAAGGGATTGTGGGCTTGGTTGGAATAAGAAGTTTATAGCCTTTGTGGCGTTCGACCCCAATTAGCTTAGGCGTTTCACCATCATCATCTAATGCTTTCCGCAAAATCCGAACTCTTTGTTTCAGACCATCGTCAGTGACGGAAATACCTTGCCAAACTTTTTCTTTTAATACCTCTGGGGCGACAGGTTTGCCATCGGCCTCAATCAGGCAAAGAAGAAGCCTGAAAGAAAGTGGGGATAATTGGAGGTCAACACCATCTTTTTTACAAATCTGGGCCTCAATATCAACCTGAATATTCCCTAACGCTTCATTGTTAATCTTATCATAACTCATTGATTAAAAATCATTTTCACCATTGCTTCACCAAATTTCACTACAAAATTAATGACAAAAACTTCTTCCTCTTTAATAAATTGCTACCACAAATTAAATTTAAGAAACCGAAGGTGGAGCCAATTATGAACAAGAATTTTTTCAGGGTGTCAATGTTTTGCTTTTTCTGTCTTACCCAAATAAATGAAGTTAAGGCGCAAGACGACATTGCACCAGTGTGGAATGATGATGGAAGTTATATATATTTTTACTCATACAGAGGCGCTACACCGGACAAGGCCTATGATAGCCCTGCTCAAAGCTATAAAATGAGGGCAGATGGAAGTGAGCAAACCCAGATTACCAATAGTAAACACCGCAACTGGTGGGTTCTCCCATTCCATCACGGCAGACTTATTGTGGTCTCTGATCGAGAAGCTCTTGAGCCTTTTGGAGGGGCAAATATCTACCTTCACAACCCAAGGGATGAAAGTTACGAACCCCTTGCTGATATAGACCCGAAAGAGGGAGATTGGGCCCTTTGGTTTAGCAAATCCAAAGATAACAAATCTTTATTGTATCTGGTGCCAGACTCTCCCTTTAATATTCAAACATCCAAGCTTTTTAAGTATGACTTTGTGAAACGCGAAAATACGCAAATATTGAAGAATTTCGTAACAATTAAATACCCCTTCATTTCAAGCGATGGTAACCACATAGCATTTATTTCAGACCATGGAATATATATGTCTGACGAAAATGGCGCGAATGTTAGAAAAGTGTTTTCGATGAAAAGAGAAGAAAACAGTGCATTCTATGGCCTCTCGATTTCAAGCGATGGCAAAAGACTTTCATTCAGTTTTGCAAAAGATGGGATAACAAGCGCTGAGCTTTATACGTTAAATGCAGACGGTACACATTTACAGCAACTCACGAATAATGAATTTAGAGATACCAACCCCATATGGTCCCCAGACAATAAGCTAATTGCCTTTAATAGCGTGAGATATAATAGCCTCAACCATAATGATATATTTGTCATTCCCGCAAATGGAGGCAGAGAAACAAACCTAACTAAAACATCAATTTATGACTAAATCGAAGACCGTCAAAGAAATGGTCATTGAAAAAAGGCTGCTTATAGCCATAGGCAGACATTCGGGTATTTGTACAAATTGCAAATTCTTCTTTAGCTATGCCCCTATTGATCTGTCCCCCTTAAGTGGTCCATCCATTAAGTTAGACTTTGGCCAGCGATAGTATGTCTGCTCTGATACCCCAAGCTGACGGGCGGCCTCACCAACTGTCCGCCCCTGGCTTAATAAGACCTCTGCCTCATGCAGCTTTGATATGATCTGTTTCGGTGTATATCGTCTTTGTCGACCCATGTGATCTCTCTTTATTCATGGTCTGAATAAGTCAAATTCCTCTCACTGAAAACGGGCCACTTTTATGGGGCAAGGTCAATGCCCCGGTTCAAGAGCGTTACTCACCTGTTGAGAGAGATGGAAGAGAACGTTTACGAGCTCTTAGTCGTCCGGGAACTGAACCCTGAGGACCACACTCTTGAGGTTAAATCTATCGGTGAAGCAATAGCCGAAGGATTTGTATCAGATGAAGAGCGAAGCATGTTCTTCAATGCGCTCGGAAGATATATTAATCCTGAGGAGAACACTGTTCGTAATTACCGAGTAATTGAGCGATGACATGATTTGGCTCAATCAGGCCAGGAATAAGGATGGATCACTGTGACGTTTTTGTATGCCACGCGAAACTTCGAATTTTGTCATCCTCCAGCAATATCGTCAGGGTCAGGCCTTCGCTGATTTCAAGTCGAAGTATCGGGCGATTATTAAGATAATCCATTTGATGCGCCACTGTTTCGGACTCGCGCTCTGCCAAATTAACCATATCTGTAATATCGTCCTCGATTCCAGTGCGTGGGCCCTTAAAATAGATCGTCTTGCGCAGATGATGATCATAGGCATTGACTGAAAAGAACGCCTGATTCAATTGAGTCGCATTATATACAAGAAAGCGGCTATCGGGCGACCAGGCCAAAACTAGTGTCTCAGGTTCTTCTATCATAAACCCGTGACTCTGCTCCAATGCGTCTACATAATCGATTTCAACGAGGTAGTTAACACCGATTTGTGTGACAAAAGCACCCGCAGTTCCATCGGCTGTCACCAAATGTAACACTTTATCGTCCCGTTCACCTCCCAGAAGTATCCATCCAACAACGCCAATTAATACTGCCGAAACAATAGCCCAAGCACCTGTTTTCCTGCGTAGGAGATCAGAATTTCCCCTCCTTCTTATGTCAGATACCGGGGCAATAAAGGAGAAGCCTTTGCGCGCAATCGTTTGAACATATTTGGGTGACAGGGCATCGTCACCAAGTGTACGGCGCAAATCGGCAATAGCCTGGTCCAACGAGTTTTCGGTAACCGTTACCCTAGGCCAAACTTGCTCCATGATTTGCTGTCGGCCAATTACCTCCCCGGGGGATTCCAGAAGTACCAGCAACAATTCCATCACCTTGGGTTTAAGAGTTTTGACGGTGCCGTCGGAATGTATGAGGCGCAAACGATCTGGCTCGACATGCCAATCGCCAAAACTTTTCCTCGCCCGGTTTGGTTTGTCTATATCTCGAGGTCTCATCAGAGGCTTTGTTTCATTTCATCAATAATTCATGGGGAAATCAGTATCACTCGAAATTCGTCAACAGTATATAACAGCTTTCGACGCCAAAAAAGGATATGAACATGAATAGGGTTTTCCTTCTTGTCTTCGCTGTTATCTGGACACAAAACACTGTTCAGGCTGAGCAAACCAAAAGGTACGCGGATGCAATCTCGCAGATGGCGGACCTGGTGGCGGATAATTATGTCTCTGAAGAAATTGCAACCCAGATGGTGCGTTATTTACGTAGCCGTGCAGTCGACGATAATTTTTTGTCACAGTCCCAAGATGAAATAAGCGATGCATTAACCGCCGATCTTCGGGAGCTTTCCAACGATAAGCATATGACAGTTGTGCCCTGGTTTGACATAGACGCCTCGTGGAATACGGACGCGAACGCTGAAGACGCCGTTGCATCATATTCAGCGCGGTTTACTAACCAAGGGGTCGCCGAGGTCAGGGTGCTATCTGGTAACATTGGGTATTTGAAGTTGGACGGTTTTTATGATCCGTCAAGATCAGGTCCAACTGTAGAGGCCGCTTTCAAAGTTCTGGAGAACAGCGATGCCTTGATATTAGACCTTCGTGAAAATACAGGGGGAGCGGCCGAGGCAGTGGGAATGATAGCCTCCTACTTCCTGCCTGAAAATACCTTGCTAAATAGGCGTTATTATCGCCGCACAGGTCACACAGAAGATTTTTACAGTGATGAAAACAAGAGCAATATCAGCATGCTCGGCCTGCCAGTCGCAGTATTGACGAGCAGTAATACAGCGTCAGCAGCAGAGGCTATCAGCTACATTCTAAAACATAACGGGGTAGCTACAATCATAGGTGAAGTTACCAGCGGAGGGGGACACACAGCAGACATATTTGAGGTTGGTAACCAGAAATTTTTGATCATGATTTCCATTGGATCGATTATAAATCCCATAACGGGCACCAACTGGCAAGGTACAGGCGTTATTCCTGATATTCCTCGAACATGCGGGAATTTAATTAACGCTGCGCGTCATCATTTGTTGCGAACGCTCATCAATGAAACGCAGGATGTTGGACTCAAAAATATACGTAACAAGGCTCTCAATTTGCTGGACACGGCCGAATTGAACGAGGCGGAATGCCAACCTTGAATTTGGCGCTGCCTATGGGCTTTCATTAGGAATGAAATCCGCAGAGGAAAGTAACAAGTTAGACGAGACGATGTGTTAGATTCGACACCATAAAAATACGTCCACTTGATCCATTCGGACCGGTCCACCAATGTTTTGGCGGACTGTCGTTCGATGCGGCCTTGGTGGCGCATCTCACCGAACCTGTGGTTAATTCCGCTACCCAGACCATTAAAAAACCCGCCGGGAAGGCGGGTGTTTTAATGGTGCCCGGGGGCGGATTCGAACCACCGACACGCGGATTTTCAATCCGCTGCTCTACCAACTGAGCTACCCGGGCATGGGGTCTATTCGTTCTTTATATTATCCGGCGGATAGGCCAAAGAACGCCCGCTTATAGGGGATAAATATGCCTCTGTCCAGTATCCAGTTGCGGCTTTTTTTAATCACCCTTACGGCGGGGTTTCATGCCCTAATCGCCGACTTTAACGGCCACGGTTTCAATAAGGCTGACACGCCCTTCGTCAAGGTTGCGGTGCAGATTATAAGCCTTGGTGCCAATATCCTCCCCCACCAACATATAAACACCCAGCGCGGGGAGGTTAGGCTTGCCTTGTGGCTTTTGCACTTTGGCGAAAGCTTTTTGTGCAAGATCCGTTTTATCATTCCAAACGCTGATTTTGAAACCGGCGGCGGTAATCAGCGCACGAAATGCGTCTGGGGGTTCGAGAAAACTCATGGAGCTATCCTGCGCCCATGGCACGGGAAAATGCGGCGGCGACAGTGTGCTGCCGCAAACCTCGTACAAAATGGCCCGGCCCCCGGTTTTAAGGACGCGGCGGGTTTCTTTGAGCCAGGCTAATTTATCCTCGATATTCATATTCATTTGTAGCGACCAAACCCCATCGAAGCATTCGTCTGCAAAGGGCAGGTCTAACGCACTGGCGGCGTGAAAGTCGACCTGGTCCTGCATATCGACCAGTTCGGTCAGACGACACGCGGTGTCGATATAGGATTCGCTCAGGTCAATGCCCATAACCCTGCATCCAACCTCGTGCGCGAGGCGCCGGGTGGACCCGCCAATGCCGCACCCCACGTCTAGGATATGCATATCGGGCGTAAAGCCTGAAAGCGCAATCAATTCGTTGGTTGCTGTATCACCGCGGATATGAAATTCATCGACAGGCTGCAGATCGTCAATGGAGACCCTGGACAGATCCACATCAAGCTTTCCAAGTCCATCAATGATCCGGTTATAGAGATCAGAGGGGGAGTAATAACCATGGATGTCTTGAGCCATTTTGCACACTCCTCGCTTGTCGACTACTGCGGCAAATCACCCTTGAAGTTTCCGGTCTCAATGGCTTTGACAATATCTTCTTCGTCGGGTTCCTGTTGACTTTCAATGACATATGAACCTTTGAGCCAGTGACCAAGGTCCACATCCGCACAGCGTTTAGAACAAAATGGGCGATGCTGCTCATGAACAGGTTTATTGCAAATGGGGCATTTCTTCTTGCTCAGGGTCATTTTCTAGACGTGTTCCTTAACTGCCAGTTTTAATATGGGCATGGCCGAGGCCATCGGCGGCACGGCGTAATTCTATTTTGCGTGCGGTACGTTTTTCGAGAGTTTCTAAATAGGGTCCATGCATTTTTAACCAGCCGAGAATGTTTTCAGGTGCGCTGATTTCCAAGCTGCCCGCACCGCTGGTAAGGGCAGTCCTGAGGCCAGATCGCAATAAGCCGAGTGCTGCCGTTTCTATATTTAGAATGCCCGGGGCATCCAAAAGCAAATGAGAAAGCGCTGGCCCTGTGCGTTGGCGGCGCAGTTCCAGCAAGCCAAAGGCTGACAGCTCGGTATATTCCAGATGCAAGGGGTCGCGCGAAAAGGCTTCTTTGATGGCTACCATGAGTTTTGCTTTTGCAGCTTTATCCGCGAGATCGATAAAGTCGATAACCATAAGACCGCCGATATTTTGAAACTGAATTTCATCAGCAATCATTTTTGCGGCCATGATATTTGTCGCCAGTGCGGCATCGCCAGCGCCTTTGCCTTTTCCCGCGGTGCCGCTGTTGACGTCAATGGCGGTTAGTGCTGATGTTTCTTCAATGCTGAACCAGCCACCTCCGGGCATCTGGATGACGCCGTTCACACAGCCCGCTAGCCGTTCTGTGACACCGTAATGATCAAAAATACTTTCGTTGCCACGGTGTGCTTCAACCACAATGGTTGCATTGCCATAGTGGGAGCGGATACGTGCGGTTATGGGGGCCAACATGTCTATGTCATCAACAATGATACTGTCCGGCATCGCCATGCCGGGCCAGCGCAACAATTGATCGATCATGCCCTCATTCGCATCCAAGGGGCCGGGGGAGCAGCCACTTGGCAGGTCGTGGGTTTCTTTGACCAGCACTTTGGCTTGTGCAGATTTGCTATCCCCGTGCAGCGCGTCGCGCGTGATTTCCACGGCCAGCAGTTGACCTTCATGTACAAGGCCAGAGATATTTTTACCTACCTCGGGCTTGAGTTTACGGGCCGCACGGGCAGGTAAAAATGCCTCGGACCCGCCAAGGTCAAGAAAGGCCCCATCCAATTCCGGCGTAACAGTGCGGACGCGGGCAATGAAGCGCGCCGCGAGCAGGGTCGGGCTGTGATCGCGAAAACAAGCGAAGCTGATGCGCGTAGGTGCCTCCGCGCTTTCCAGAAGAAACGCTGCGCGGGTTTCGCCGATACCGCCATTGATGATCAGTTTTATACTCACAGCTAGAGAGTATCAGCCGAATAGCCCGCACCGCGCAAGAGGCAAGAGGTCTCATACAAGGGTAAGCCGACAATATTTGAATAAGAGCCAGATATTTTACGTACAAATTGGTCGGCATATCCCTGAATGGCATAGGCACCCGCCTTGCCCTGCCATTCGCCCCGCGCCATATATCTATCGATGTCTACCGGGTCGAGTTTTTTAAACCAAACTTGACTGATGGCGGTGCGGGTTAAAATACGTTTATCCGGGGTGAGTAGAGCAACACCAGTGATGACCCTGTGCTTACGTCCAGACAGGGTCTTTAACATGCGGCGGGCATCGGCTGCGTCGGCGGGTTTGCCAAGGATTTTGCGCCCCACCGCAACAACAGTGTCAGAGCCAAGTATAAAACCATCGTCCGACACAGCGATCGCCTTGCCACGGGCAAGACGCCGCGCTAAATCGCGCGGTAACTCGCCCTTGATCGGGCGTTCATCAATGTCCGTGGGGGTGACTTTATTGGGGCGAATGCCAATTTGCGCTAACAGCTCCAACCGTCGCGGAGAAGCAGAGGCTAAGATCAATTGCTGATTGGGTGTGGCATTCATGCAGCGTATGCCAGAACGGCCCTATTTGAACCGATAGGTGATGCGGCCTTTTGTCAGGTCATAAGGCGTCAGTTCAACCAATACTTCGTCGCCAGCCAAAACGCGGATCCGGTTTTTGCGCATACGACCAGCTGTGTGACCAAGAATTTCGTGGTCATTTTCAAGTTTTACTCGGAACATGGCATTGGGTAACAGTTCGGTGACTGTCCCGCGCATTTCCAAAAATCCTTCCTTGGCCATTCTATCTCCTATAGCAAATTAGGGCCTTCTCTTGTCTGTCACAGGAGGCGCACCCAATTTCGGTGGGCAGGCGACTCAGCCAGACAGTGGAGAAAATACAGTCTTTTTCTGGGAATTCAAGCAATCAGACGCGAATATGCAAAACACATATCAGCGTGAAGATTCGCCGTGCCGTGGCTTCATCCATTTCCACATGTTTTTTCATGCGTTCCATCAGCAGGCTGGCACCATCATTGTGGATACTTTTGCGGCCCATATCGATGGCTTCGATCTTGCTGGGGCTGGCGTCTTTCAGGACACGGTAATAGGTATCGCAGATCATGAAATATTCTTTGACCACGGTTCGAAACGGGGTCAGGGATATCTGAATACGTTTGACGATTTCATGGTCGTGTTCGTGGTCGCGAATAATCATCGACAGGGCACCGCCCTCGATGCCCAGTTCCAGATCAAATGGGCCCGGGAATTTTTCACCATTTGGTTTCAGCGGTGCAAAATAATTTTCTTTGAGCAGATCCGACATGGCGACCGCGCGCTCGGCCTCGATTACCTCGCTGCGTTTGATAAAGCTGGCTTCATCAAGGGTGATGGCGTGGATATGTTTGCGCGCGGGCATGATCAGGCCTCCTCATCAGGGCCATGACCATCATTGTCTGGCCCGTGATCGGGTCTATGGGCGGTTGTCCATGGCAGGGACAGGTCTTCGACATAAATCTCTAGGCATTCACAAACCAGCTTCATCGTGCCGCCGCCATAAAAATGCAGGGTTAAATCAAAGTCGCCATTGTCATGCTGTTTGACTTCAAGGTTTAAAACCCCAAGCACATGATCTTTCATGGCATTGGCTTTTTGCGCTTCGTTTGTCCACGCCTTATCATTTTGGGGCATGCCCTTGGATGCGACACGCAGGACGTTTTCAAATCGACACGCCGCCCGCACCCGTTCGTTCGCTTGGGTAAACTCGGCATCACCGCTTGGTTCTGACTTTTCCCAGCGGAAACGATTACCAACAAATGCGAAACGATGCTGACGTGGCAGATAGGCCATGTCGGAAAGCTTGATGGTCATGTCCTGAATAACAGCAGATAATACGGTCATATCTGCGGGGCTTTCAGCAAGAAGTTTAAGAGGCTTGGACATGCGGATCCTTGGTTGTTATCTTTCTCGCCTATTCCTTGCCACGGACGATGTTTGCGCCCACCGCCGAAAGCTTATCTTCGAGCGCTTCATAGCCGCGATCAAGATGGTACACCCTGTTTACCATGCTTTGCCCGTTTGCCGCCAGTGCTGCGATGACAAGGGACATGGATGCGCGCAAATCAGTGGCCATGACGGGCGCGCCAACCAAGTGGTCAACGCCGCGCACTGTGGCGACATTTCCAGAGACAGTAATGTCAGCGCCCATGCGGGTTAATTCGGGCACATGCATGAATCGGTTTTCAAAAATGGTTTCGGTAAGGACAGAGGCCCCCTGCGCCATACACAGCATTGCCATCAACTGTGCTTGCATATCGGTGGCAAAGCCTGGGTATGGTTGGGTGCGGATGTCGATGCCCTTTAAGCCGCCCTTTTCCGCTTTGACGCTAAGGCCGTTATCACGTGTTGTGATCTGCACCCCTGCGCTCTTCAGGGCATCGATGGTCGCGCCCATGATGGCGGGGTCGACGCCGGTCATTTGAATGGCACCGCCAGTGATCGCGGCGGCGGCGGCGAACGAGCCAGCCTCGATTCGATCACCAACAACGCGGTGGGTATGGGTGCCAAGGCTTGATGCGCCCTGAATGGTCAGCCGCTCTGATCCGATGCCATCAATTCTTGCCCCCATGCCGACAAGACAATGGGCAAGGTCGGTGATTTCAGGCTCGCGGGCGGCGTTTTCAATAATGGTTTCGCCGTCTGCCAAGCAAGCCGCCATCAGGATATTCTCGGTCGCACCTACGGACACCATTGGCATACGGATGAACGCGCCCGTCAGTCCGCTTGGCGCTTCGGCGAGCACATAACCATCTTCGAGCGTGATGTTGGCCCCCATGGCCTCTAGCGCCTTTAAGTGCAGATTGATGGGTCGGTTACCGATGGCGCAGCCACCGGGCAAGGAAACCTTGGCACGGCCATGCCGGGCAACCAAAGGACCCAATACTAAGATGGACGCACGCATTTTGCGGACCATGTCATAGGGGGCGGTGGTTTCAACCGGGCCCTTTTGCTGCAGGCTCATTTCGCCGATCGCCGTTTTCTCACAGGCAATACCAAGATGTTCCAGCACACTGGACAGGGTATAAATATCCGCCAGTTTGGGCAGGTTTTGCAGCACCAGTTTTTGATCGGTCAGCAGGCTGGCGCACATCAGCGGCAGTGCTGCATTTTTGGCGCCACTGATCTGGATATTGCCGTGCAGCGGATGGCCGCCTTCTATGATCAGTCTATCCATGTGAATCCATCGGGGCTTTTTTGTAAACTTATAATTTGGGTAGCGTTACACCGGTCTGGCCCATATATTTTCCGGCCCGATCGGCATATGATACTTCACACGGTTCATTGCCTTCCAAAAATAGAAACTGGCAGGCCCCTTCGTTGGCGTAAATTTTGGCGGGCAGGGGCGTGGTGTTGGAAAATTCCAACGTCACATGGCCCTCCCAGCCCGGCTCTAGCGGCGTGACATTGACGATGATGCCACAGCGGGCATAGGTGGATTTGCCAAGACAGATCACCAAAACATCCTTGGGAATGCGGAAATATTCGACCGTACGCGCTAGGGCGAAGGAATTGGGCGGAATGATACAGACATCGGTTTTGCGGTTGATAAAGCCTTCGTCGGAAAAGTCCTTGGGGTCAACGATGGCCGAGTTCACATTGGTAAAAATTTTAAACTCATCCGAGACGCGGGCATCATACCCATAAGACGATAGGCCAAATGAAATGCTGTTGTCGCGCTGTTGACGGTCAACAAAAGGCTCAATCATCGCGGTTTCGTTGGCTTTTTCGCGTATCCATTTGTCAGACATGATGGCCATGAACAAAATTCCTCAATATTTATCGATCATCAACGTGTGTCGTCTTGACGCTCACGCGATTGCTGCTTGCGCCGACGTAGGTTGTCGCGCAGGGCGCTGGACAGTCGGTCCTGACGTGTTTCGCCTTGTTTTCCGGGGTTTTCTTTAACGCTTCCGGTCTTTTTCGCGCGGGTATTTTTAGCATCGGTCATGGCCGCAAGATTGGCCCGGGGGCAGAATATTTGCAAGCCCCAATCTCTTGATTTTCAACCCCATGAGTGGCGAAATGATGGCTGAGCTGAAACTTAAAATTGGTTCTTGCGCATTTCCGGTCACTGTGGCACATATGGCGCCGCTTTCTGGCCAGCGTTTCGCGTTTGGTTTCAGGCCAAATATGCCGCCGTAGCTCAGTGGTAGAGCACTCCATTGGTAATGGAGAGGCCGAGAGTTCAATTCTCTCCGGCGGCACCAGTTTTTTTAATAAATCAATAAAACCGATCACTTGTTATGCTTCATCAGAAGCGCGGAAGCCATATGCGCATGTTCGCGCTGCACCTCTATGTCGCAAACAAATATATGACGTGTGTTGGCAATGGCAATGAATTGTCAAAGTGGCTTAAAGGGATAATTCAAATCCCGCCGCCACCGTCAGCAGCCGGATACGATAGATGTCGTCTTCGGCCCAGCGGCGCTGGCACGCCGTGGTTTCACAGCAGATAACGCCGACTGGTTTCAGCTCATTGTAAATAATATAATCAAGAAGGGACTGTATGCCGTTTTTCTGAAAATAGTCTTTGGACAGTTCTTTGGTGGAATGGTGCGTGTGAACATCGGTGGCCATAATGGTTATTTCTTCTATTATGGCTTTGAAATAAGTGGGATATTGGCTTTTCAGAAGTTCAGCACCGGTTAACTGAACGCGGTGATTTCTATCGAGGCTGAAAACGCATTTAATCTTGGTATAGGCATCATCAAAAAGCCAAATACTAACGAGATCCACCCCAAGTTCGGTACTTACGTCAATGGCAAGGCCCTCATAGATATCCCGATCCGACACGTCGGGGGTTCTGTTTTGTATAAGCTTGGTCAAATGCTCCATAATGAGCCCGCTCTTTTTTAGCTTCAATATTGGCGATGATATCTCAGGTGTCAAAATTAATTGAATTGGCGCAGAAAACAAAGAGGGGGGAGCTTGCGTTTAGAAGACTACTGAATGTTACTCGGCATTTGTCTCCTCAGCCGTATGTGTCAGCGGATCAATTGCTGCCACTGTTTGAGCCATAAGGAGCGAATTTGCGAATGGTTCACGCTCGTCTTCTGGAACCCGGCTGTGTTGCCGCAGGCGGTAGAGGGCAAACCCGACAATCGCAATGTGCACGAAAGCGGTGAAACCGAATAGTCCGGCAGCGCCAAATGATATCAATGCGGAGGATGTAATCAAGGGCCCGATGATCGCGCCAGCACTATAAAGTAATAGCAGCCCGCTGGCGGATTCTACGAAACCGTCCGCTTCGACCGAATCGTTCATATGCGCTGCACTAAGGGTATAAAGGGGGAAGGCAAATAATCCATAGGCCGCAGCAAAGATAAACACCCCTTGGTCCCAGTTGGCGGCGGTAACAGTAATGGCAAGCGCGGCCGCCGCAGCGCCGAGACCGGCAGTCACAATCACCTTACGACGATCAATTCGGTCTGATGCCCACCCCAACGGCCATTGCCCCATCGCACCTGCAATCACTGTAATGCTCATGAACAGGGCAATAGATGTTGTGTCCCCGTTGCCAATGTAATTGTGCGCAAAAACAGGTCCAAGCGACCAAAATGATCCGTTGGCGGCACCGACGCCGATCGCTGCAACGAATCCGACGGGCGAAATACGGTAAAGATGGCCAATGCGTATTTTGGTTGAGGCTATTGATGCGGGTGGGGACGCCGCCGTTAGCGCCACAGGCAATGCGGCCAGTGAAACCAGGATGGACGCGACAGCAAAAAGCAAAAATGACATCGGGCTGGCCAGTGTCAACATCATTTGGCCGATTGTCAGAACGGTCAGGCTGATGATTGAATAGATCGAGAATATAAGGCCACGGTTTTCATTGGTGGATTTCTCGTTGAGCCAGCTTTCAATCACCATGTAAAGGACTGCGAAACAGAAGCCCGTTGTGGTGCGAAGGGACCACCAGATATAGGGCGAGGTAACGAGGGCGTGCGCCAATGTCACAGCAGAGGTCAGCGAGACCATCACGATAAAGGTTCGTATATGGCCGACACGCCTGACGATATAGGGGCCAAAATGGCACCCTGCGGCAAAGCCGATGAAATAGGATGCCCCAAGAATGCCGATGGCAAGCGGGGTGTACAGTTCCATTTGGGCACGAATCGGCAACAGGGTTCCGAGCAACCCATTTCCCATCAACAGAATGGTCACGCTTAACATAAGTGCGGCCACAGGTGCCATTGCTCCGATCATAGTCGACTTTCAAGTTCAAGTGATTCTCTCAACCGCAACTCAAAGACCTCGTCATTTTGCCGCAGAACCTACCACTTATTACGCTAAATCTCCTCAAGCAACAGATTATTTGCTGAGTGGAAATAAACGATATAAAACGTGTCAGATTTTGTCAGGTTAGGGGTTCGGCGCGCAATGGCTACAGGTGCATCAAAGCGAAACCGACCCGCCATCCAGATGTGACTTGTCAATTGCCGATGCCAGACTAGTTATATGGTGCTGGCCTTATGAGTATGGAAAATTGTGAAATGAACCAACAATCCAATAGGTTGGATACAAATGCCCCGCAAGCAAACCGCGTGCGGGCCATTTTGGATTCTGTAACCCAATTGCACGCAGAGTTTTCCCCGCAGGATAATATCGGCCCTGTTTTTGAACGTATGTTGTCGTTGTTGCTACGACTGAGTAACAGCGAATACGGGTTTATCGGCGAAACGCGCCTTGACCAAGATGGCCAACCCTTTTTGCGAACCTTTGCGCTGACGAATATTGCTTGGGATGATGCCACGCGCGCATTTTACGAGGAAAACGCGCCGCAAGGGTTGGAGTTTAAAAACCTTGAGACCCTGTTTGGCCATACTCTTCGCACGGGCGAACCGGTTCTGACCAATCTGCCTGCAAGTCATCCTAGCTCTGGCGGGATTCCGGACGGGCACCCGGACCTGAATGCCTATTTGGGCCTACCTATTTATTCTGGTGACAAAATGGTCGGCATGGTGGGCATGGCGAACCGTCCAGAAGGATTCGATGACGAAGTGATTGCTGAGTTGAAGCCCCTGCTCAATACCTGTGGCAGTTTTATATCCCAGCTTATTGCCCAGAGGGAGCGGGATGAGGCCCTTCACAAATTGGGCGAAAGTGAAAAATACCAGCGGGCGATCTTGGCCAATGTGGTCGACCCATTATTTCTGATTGATGAGAATGGAGGCATCGAAAGCGCGAACAAGGCCGCGTTTGAAGTGTTTGAGTATGCCAAATCTGATATTTGTGGCATGGCGTTCCATAATATAGCCCCGATGCTGACGGTTGATGCATTGGCCTCTCAAGCAACCGATGTCTCAGCTTTAAATACAGACAGCACCATAGCCACAAATAGATTTGTCGAAGCGAGAACCAAGTCGGGTAAAAGACTGGATATTGAATACGGTATTTCAAGGCTGAATGATGATTTGGGGCAGAAATACATCCTGTCTGCGCGCGACATCACCGAGCGCCTGCGCCTAGATCGGCTGAAAGACGAGTTTATCGCAACCGTTAGCCATGAACTGCGCACCCCTGTAACGGCCGTCAAGGGGGCCTTGGATATGCTGAATGGTCTAAAGGAAAGCGACGCCGCGCAATCAAATAAGCTCATCGCTATTGCCCGGCGTAACGCGGCCCGTCTGGGGCTGTTGTTGAATGATATTTTGGATATCAATAAAATTGAGTCTGGGGCGATGCCAATTGCCCAAGACTGCCTGCATCTGCCAACACTCTTACAGAATGCCCTGAATGACATTGATACCTATGCCCAAGGGCGAAACATCAATTTTGTACTGGGTCGGGATTTACCTGATGTGCATATGTTCGGTGATGAGCATCGTTTGGTTCAGATTTTGAATAATCTGTTGTCAAATGCGGCGAAATTCTCACCCGAGGGTGGGGAGGTGTTGCTGGACTTGCAGGAAAATAACGGCAAGGCCATAATCATCGTTAAAGATAGTGGTTGCGGGATCGCCGAAGAATTTCAACCCCGTATGTTCGATAAATTCACGCAAGCGGATGCCTCGGACAGTAAATCTGAAAGTGGCACTGGTCTGGGGCTGGCGATTGTTCAATCCCTTGTGGAGAGGCACACTGGCCAGATCCGTTATGAAACTGCAAAAGGCAAGGGCACCAGTTTTTACCTAGAGTTTATGCCCTGCCCACCTTGTGACCTGAACTGAGCATTTGGAAATGCCTCTATGAAAAAGATGACACTGATATTGATATTGCTCGGGCTGGCCGGTTGTTCGTCTGCACCAGAGGATCGGCTTGAAGTTGTCTCGGACTTTGATGTGACCCGTTATATGGGGTTATGGCATCAGGCGGCGGCTATTCCCGCGTGGTTCCAGCGCAATTGCGTTGCCGATACCACAGCCAGCTACCGCTTGCTTGAAAATGAACGGGTTGAGGTTATCAACCGGTGTCTGGATCAGGATGGCGTGGCCATTGTGGCGGACGGCCGCGCACGGTTTCAAGGATCAAAGGCGGTGCCAATTCTGGAGGTCTCCTTTGTTGAAATTCTGGGCATGTGGGTTTGGGCCGCGGGCGGGGATTATTGGGTGATCGGGATGGACCCTGAATATCAATGGGCCGTCGTGGGCGAGCCGTCTCTGACATATGCTTGGGTGCTGGCGAGGGATAAGACAATGGATGCGGCGGCGCTGATAGCCGTCAATGCTGTGCTGGTAAAAGCTGGCTATGATAGCTGCACAGTTATACTGACCATGCCAGATGCGCATGGGGCCGTGTGCGATTGGGCACGTAGCGACCCAGTGACCCACCCACAGGCACCATGAGCAAAACAATTCACGTGCGGGATAAGATGCAGCAGGACTATTCTTACGTCCTGACAGCCCCGATGGGTGAAGACTTCGACGCTGGCTTTCAGCCAGCGTTTACACCCCCAGAAATGCTGGAACTTGGTGTGTTTGAGGGCAAATATCTGAACGACTGTCGAAACGAGTTTCCTGAGCAATGGTATAAGAACGCTCGGGTGTCAGATAAGGCAGACCCGTCACTGAATTATTTCCGTATAAAAAGCCGCCAACCCCTGTCCCATTGGCGTGAAAAAGGCTGGATCATCGGGCCGGACCCGCGTGGCTGGTTTCAGTGGTATTGCCGATATTTTATGGGGCGCAGACTGGCGGATATTGACGCCCAGCAAATCAGGCGGTGGCGGGCTTTTTCGCGGCACGCTGGTCAGATCAGAGCCAATTGCGAGCAGGGGAATTTCAACTGCCGCCCGCGTCAACGCCAAGCTTTACTTCAGTGGTCTTACGACCCGTTCATCTGACGCGCCAGGGGATGCTGGCGGGCGACCTTAGCCCATCAGCTGCTCTAATACGGTCTCTATGTCGGGGTATCTGAATTGAAAGCCACTTGCCAATATGCGGTCAGCTGACATGCGTTGGCTGCCGAGGAATAAGCCCGACATTTCACCAAGGACCATCCGCAATAAAGGGGCCGGTATTCGGACCCGCAACCATTCGCGCCGTTGCTGCGCCATGGCACTCACCAGTTCGGATTGTTGAATCTGGTTTGGCGCGACCAGGTTGTAAGGCCCACTTATGGATACATCAGACAGCGCGTGGAGGAAAAAACCCACCACATCATCCAAATGTATCCAAGGAAAATAGTTCTGGCCGGCGCCAAAGACCACGCCAACGCCCATCTTGGCAGAGCGTGAAAGCTGGGGAAAGGCCCCGCCATGAGGCCCGAAAACAACCCCCAAGCGCGCGATCACATGGCGGGATTCGCTGTCGCCAATCTGCAAATTAATGGCCTCCCACCGTTGGCACAGTTGGGACATGAAAATCTCTTGCGGCGGTGCCTCTTCGGACAATAGCTCATGCCCGCGCAGGCCATAATATCCCGCCGCTGACGCGCTTAATATAACTTTGGGCTGTTGCTCTCTGTCCTTGAAAAATTGCACCAGCGTGTCAGTCAGGCCCACTCTTGAGGCGATGAGTGTCCGACGTCGCCGATTACTCCAAGGACCGCCTGCTATGGATGCACCAGCAAGGTTGATAACAGCGTCGATTTTTTCATTGGGCGGAATTTGCGCCAGAGACGTACAGAGGCGAATGTCATGGTCCAAGCGGGTCCGGGCTTTTTTTTTATTGCGCACCAGCGCGCTGATAGAATGTCCTTGTTGCCGGAGTGCCGAACATAGGGCAGTTCCAATAAACCCCGTTGCGCCGGTTATCAGAATATGCATGTCATGCTCCATAAAATTTCTTGACCCTTATTCAGATAGTGCGATTTTGATTTTTTACAAAATCGACCCTGATATACGGCACAGGACAAACTCAACAGGGCAGGCCGCAGGGCGTCTAATATGCAGAAACTCAGAATTAGACATGTTGCATATATCCTCGTATTATTCTTTGGTGCCGAGGGGAAGGCGCGTGCTCTGACCATCCAGCTGGCTGGCCGATATTAACAATCAATATATTGAAGGATGAATTCATGACGAGAGAAGATGCTTTGTTTCTTTTTGCCGGGACGATGCTCCTGGTTTCTGTGGCATTAACGCAATTTGTGCACCCAAATTTCGTGTGGTTTACTGTATTTATTGGGTTCAATATGATCCAAAGTGTTTTCACTGGATTTTGCTTGCCAGGCATGATTATGACCAAGCTGGGGATGAAATCGAAGTGCGATGACGCCTAGTTTTTTGGGGTACTTTGTTATTTTCAACGAGTCTGCTTTTAATCAGGGCAGGCTCGTTTCTTTGGTCCATCTGTGAAAGAACCTGCGAGAGAATGGAGCGATGATCATGCCCTATGTACACCCTGACAGGGAACAGTTTGCTGCGTTGCTGGCGCTTGATACGGACGACCCCATACATATGCTGAACCTGCTGCGGTTTCACGCGATCGCCCAATATGCGGATGCACAAGACCTAGATAAAAGCGGTGCTGGGCCCTGTCGTGGCATTGACGCTTATGCCCGCTATTCTAAGGCGGTTCGCCCATTGCTGGAAAAAGCCGGGGGACAAGTGGTTGCAAATTGGGTGCCTCAATTGACAGTCATTGGCCCGCAGGATTTATCTTGGGACCAGGCATTTGTGGTCAGATACCCCTCCAAACAGGCTTTTCTGGGGATGATCAACGAAGACGCCTATAAGGCCGCCGTTCTCCATCGCACTGCCGCATTGGCGGATTCTCGATTGATCCTCATGCGCGATGAGGCCTAGGCTAAATCCCCGTCATTTGATAGATTTTGCTCGCTGGATGTGATTCCCAGCCATGTCATTTCCGCTAGGGAACCAATGGGTTCAAGGGCGATACAATTTAAAATCTACATAATTAATTCTAAATACAACCTAGCGATCAGGGGCCTGTTGAATATGTGACTTATCTGCCACGCAGAGATGTAAATTTTGTAGCATTTGGCCCGGGGTCCCCTCAAGGCCTGTAATCATACTGTCATAATTTGTAGAAATGGTTCCATCAGTGGGGTGTTTGGATGGTATTGCCATTCAAGGCCACCACTTATTAATTGGCGGATATAAGCCAACTGGTGGCGGCAGCAATGCCGCTTAATTGAGAGAGGGGTTGCAAGTTCACCTTGGGGGGCCTGATAAGGGCGTACTTTGCGTGACCTTGCAAATTTCTCGCTGTAATGCGAGGGAGCATGGGTTGATGTATTTTATACAGAGTCTTTCATCTTCCTTCGCGTCTTACATGTAAGAAGGAAAATCTAAATGTCATTTAGAACAAATAGCTCGTTTCGTTCTGCCCTACTAGGCAGTGCCGCAACAGCCGTTCTAGCACTTTCCATGGCGCCTGTGGCTTTTGCCCAGGACGAGGAAAGCGTTGAAGAAGTGGTTGTTACCGGTTCACGCATTGTGCGTAAGGACTTGCAAGCTGCAAGCCCAGTAACAGTGTTGAATGCTGAAGAAGTTGCGAACACCGGTGTTACTCGTATTGAGGACCTGGTTACCAGTCTTCCCCAAGCGTTTGCTGCACAAAACTCCACAGTTGCAAACGGCGCGTCCGGTACGGCAACTGTTAACCTGCGTCACTTGGGTGCTTCCCGTACGCTGGTCCTGATCAACGGTCGCCGCACGGCAGCTGGTGATCCATTCACCCCTGCAGCCGACTTGAACTTTATTCCGACATCCCTCATTCAGCGCGTTGACGTGCTGACCGGTGGTGCTTCGTCGGTATATGGCGCTGACGCTGTGGCTGGCGTTGTGAACTTCATTCTGGATACCGACTTCGAAGGTATCAAGTTGAATGCACAATACAGCTTCTATCAGCACAACAATAATAACAGCCTTGTGCAAGGCATCAATGCGGATAAAGGCTTTGATTACCCAACAGGCAATGTCACCGATGGCGAAACATGGAACCTTTCCATGGCTGCTGGTGGTGCTTTTGCTGACGGTCGTGGTCATGCGTCTGGTTATATTACATACCGTAAAGTTGGTTCCATCGTAAAAGGTGGCCGCGACTATACCAACTGTACGGTTAGCCGCGGTTCTTCGGGCCCGACCTGTGGTGGTTCATCCACGACACCTTGGGGTCGTTTCATCGGCTTTAACGAAGACTATAGCGAATCTGGTGACTGGGCCGGTACAACTGTAGGCAGCGGTTGGCGTGATCGTACCAGCGCTGACGTATTTAACTATGGTCCGTTCAACCACATTCAGCGTCCGGACACGACCTACACCGGTGGTGGTTTTGTAAACTACCAGATCAACGAAAAGGTTGAGGGTTACGTAGAAGTCATGTTCATGGACAACTATACCGAGGCGCAGATTGCACCTACCGGTAACTTCGGTCGTACAACCACCATGAACTGTGGTAACCCGCTTCTATCTGCTGGGCAGTTTGGTCTTCTTTGTGAAGGCTTGGGCTGGACACCAGAGGGGCAGAGTCAAGCAGACTATCTCGCTGGCTTGGACCCGATGGAAACAGGTGCGATTGCTAACCTGACAATGTTGCGTCGTAACATTGAAGGTGGCCCTCGTAATAACGTCATTAGCCACACCAACTGGCGCGTTGTCGGCGGTTTCCGTGGCGACCTGAACGACACATGGTCATATGATGCGTTTGGTATGGTTTCCAAAAACAATGCCTACGAATCATATATCAATGACATGAATGTGGACCGCATTACAGACGCATTGTTAGCGGTAACTGATGCTGATGGTAACGTCGTTTGTGCAAGTGCTGCTGCACGTGCCAATGGCTGTCAGCCTTGGAATGTGTTCACACAGGGTGCAGTTCTGCCCAACGGCCAGGACCCTGCGGTTCAGTATATGACAACAACGGCTGTTATGTATGGTTCCACAAGCTCCAAAATGTTGAGCGGATCTATGACGGGTGACCTTGGTGACTACAATGTGAAGATGCCATGGGCCGAAGAAGGTGCACAGGTTGCTATCGGTGCTGAGTACCGTGAAGAAGCACTGAGTGCGACACCTGATGAAGTGTATTCACAGGGGCTGCGTGCAGGTTCTGGCGGTCGTACGCCTCCTGTTAACGGTGGCTTTAACGTGACCGAATTGTTCGCAGAGGCGGTTGTTCCTTTGGTTCAGGGTCATGATATGGCTGACGATCTGTCACTTGAGTTGGCTTATCGTTATTCCGAGTACAACCTTTCCGGTGGTGCAAACACATATAAAGCTGGTCTGACCTGGCAAGTGAACGACGACATCAAGTTCCGCGGTGGTTATAACCGTGCTGTTCGCGCGCCTAACGCACTTGACTTGTTCCGTCCACAGGGCTTCGGTCTTGGTGGTTCAGAAGATATCTGTGCAAACGATCCGGCTACGGGTGAACCAAGTGCAACACTCGAGCAGTGTCTGCGTACAGGTGTGACAGAAGCTCAGTACGGCTCGATCATTCCTAACCCTGCTAACCAGTATAACACCCTTGGTGGTGGTAACCCCAACCTGGGTACTGAAACGGCTGATACCTACACCCTTGGTGCTGTGATCACGCCTGCTGCTCTTCCGGGCTTCAGTGCAACGGTTGATTACTACAATATCAAAATCGACGGTGCTATCGGCACGCTGGCTGCGGATGATATCATCCAAACCTGTGCCAATACTGGTGATACTCAGCTTTGTGGTCTGATCCATCGTGATAATGCTGGTACGCTATGGTTGACCAGTGCTGGTTACACGGAAGTGACCAACCAGAACATTAACTCTCTGAAAGCTGAAGGTATCGACGTAAATGCGAACTATAACCTGCAAGCTGGTGAGTTTGGTGATGTTGACTTCTCCATGGTTGGTACATACCTGCTGTCGTCACGCTTCACGAACCCATTGACCGACTATGATTGTGTTGGTTACTTCGGTTCTTCGTGTGGTCAGCCCGATTCCAAATGGCGTTCGAAAGTCCGCGTAACCTGGAACACCACGTTCGGTACAGCAGTATCGTTCAACTGGCGCTTCATCGGTAAAGCAACAAACGAGGACTTCTCACCAGATACAGACCTGGGCTCATCCAGCACGTCTCTGAAGAACTCCTGGATTGCTAACAATGCGGCTTCGATCTCCGGTAAAAGCTTCTTTGACCTGACGGTTCGTCATCAGGTTACCGACAGCTTGATCGCTTCCATCGGTGTGAATAACATCCTGGATAGTGAGCCTCCGCTGGTACCGACGCTCGATTCCACAGGCTTCTCGGGCACGTACGACACCCTTGGTCGTTATATCTTTATGGGTCTGAGAGCTGACTTCTAGTCCATTAGGATAAAAAAATTGAGAGGGCGGGTTTTCGGACCCGCCCTTTTTTATGCCAATTTGCGATTGATGGGTCTGATCAGCGCTTAGGAACCACGTCATAAGCCATGGTGATGCGCGGGGTTTCGTCCGCAAACGGCACGGTGCCGTGCCATGTGTAGGATGGGAACACCGCGAGCTTTCCAATCTGCGGCTTGATATAACGCCGAGGCTCTAAGTCCAACCCCAGATCAAGTGGCGGTTGGCCGAACTGGATATACCCGCTTTTGTCGTCATCATCCTGTCCGACACTGGGTGGCAGAGCCACATAGAATGCCGAGCTAAGCCAGCCATCTTGATGGACGTGGTTCACATGAAATCCGGATGCACGCAGCCGCACCGACCACGCCCCCTGATACCGGAACTCGGGAGATGAACGCGCAAGAAAAGGGTGTGTGTCATCTGTCGCAAGGGCGGCTTGATACTTTGCGATGGCGCCGGTGATTGCGTCCCTCGCTTGTCTGATCTGCCCCTGTGGGTGACCAAATAAATGCCCAGGTGTTTGCGTGCCATTGCGCAGCGATTGGTCAATGGGTTCTTGAGAAGCGCCGTGCATTGGTAAAAGCGCGGCTTTAAGCGCCTCGCAAAAACTGGCTTCAGACGAGAATTCGTCTGGGATATCGATGTTCAGCGCAGCGATATATTCATTGTAGCCGTGCAGCCAATCCTCTCGCTCATCCCCCATCAATCGCCAGCACGTCCCCAGATAGGCCCACGCCATCTGATCGGCAAAGTTGACATTGATCGCCGCTTCCAATTGTCCGGCGGCCTCTTCTGGTCGGCCCGTGCGCAATAGCAATCGCGCATAGGCGTTGCGGATGGATGGCTCCCCCGGTAGCGCCGTGGAGACTTTCTGGAACAGCTTGTCAGCGCCTGCATAATCGCCCAGTCCAGCCAATGCATTGGCTTTATTAGCCTCTAGCGCGGGATGATCGAAGCTTTTTCGCAGGTTTACTACATGCGTTAAGACTTTTTCCCACTCCTCGTTCTCGACCAACAACCGCATATAACTGAGTTGAAGCGGAAAGTTTGAGGGCTGTTCTTCAACAACGCTTTGCATTTGACTTAAGGGGTCGGTTTCTGGGGCATATTCCCAGCCGATGCGGGCGAAGGCTTCGTGACCCGCGAGATATCCGGGAAATGATTTGGTTAAATTTTCGAATGCTGCAAAACTCTGCGACGTCTCTCCCAGATCCAGCAGGATTGAGGCGCGGGCGTCCAGCAATTCGGGGCCGTTAAACCCTGCTTGTTCGGCACGGTTGAGGCTGGATGTCGCAACTTCTAGGTGTCCAAGCATGCGTTGGATGACACCTAAATTCACCCACGCTGCGGCATTCTGCGGATCACACTCGGTCGATTTTAATAATGCCGTTTCGGCATCTTCAAGCCGTTTGGCCAATCGGAATGCCGACCCTAGACCCTGCCAGACTTGGCTGACGCTATCGTGTTTTTTGGCCAGATGCGTATAGGCCGCTATGGCCAGATTGGCATCGCCTATGGTCAAGGCCGCTGAACCCAATCCCATAAAGGCATTGTCGAAGTTGGGCGCGGCTTTGATCGCTGACTGGTAGCTTTTGATGGCCTCGCTGGCCCGATTCTGTTTCAGCAGGTAGTTTCCATAATTGGTGAGAATCTGCGGGTCTGTTGGGGCGTATTTTATAGCCTTTTGAAAACTGTTGTCGGCCCCACTGAAGTCCCCAAGGTCCTTCTGGCAAAGGGCCAGAAGATGAAGCCCATCGGGTGAATTAGGTGAAGCGCGACACGCGTCCACTGCGATTTTGTGTGCCTCTGCCGCCTGACCTTGTTGCAGTAAGGTAAAAGCTTGCATTAATTGTTGTTGGATTGGCTGCACGGCGTTCCTCTTAAAGCGGCGAATATATGAGACTTCGGTTTGCCTAGGTTTCCCCAGCGCAGAGCCTATTACAGGAAAGCATTTAGACAAATAAAAAAGGGGCCCACTAAAACAATGGACCCCTCATAGATATTTTTGCTGTTTCTGACTAGAACGCAGCCGTGAGGCGGACGTAAATCATGCGGCCACGCGGATCATGGGTGCGTGTCTCGAACGAACCATCCGTGTAAACAAACGGCGGTGCCTGGTTCAGCAGGTTAATCGCCCCAATCGTTGCCACTGTATTGGAGAAGAATGTCCCCTCTGACAGATCAAGCGAATATTGCGCATCAAAGGTCATATGCGACTTGATGTGGGCGGCGGATAATACAGTATTAAAGTCCGATGTCCCCCCAGCCAATGTTGCAAAGGTTGAGTTTTGGTCATCCATAAATCCATCAATGTAGCGCGCATAACCAGCAAAGGAGTGAATACCCTTGCTCCATGTCAGGCTAAAGTTCGCCCGGAAGTCTGGGATCGGGTTACCGAAGTTCTGCTGGTTGCGACGATCCACAGCTTTCACGGTTGAACCATCAAGACCGGGAATATCGTAGGTAAAGACCTTGGTGGCCTCGGCACCTGCGACAAAGATACCCATTTCTGTATCCCACACATGTTTGATGGTTACATCAAGGCCAGATGTTTTGATGAAGGCCGCATTCACATAGTTGGAAATAATCCCGTTTAAGCTGCCGGTTTGGCTGAGAATGACTTGGGTACCCAGAAGGTCGGTATTGCCACCAATAAGGACTTGGTCGGCAAGGTCTTGTGCGTTTTCTTGGACAATCACATCCTTAAAGCTGATGTGCCAATAGTCCACATCGATCGAGGTGCCATATTCCGAGCGCCACGACAGACCTGCGTTCCAGTTGGTCGCCTCTTCTGGGCTTAGGTCCAGATTACCAACCGATTGAACCGATACAAAAGGTGCGCCTTGACCGGGGCGTTTGTCATCCACTTGTTGCAGGGTTGTCTGGTTTCCATACAGTTGGAATACGCTTGGGGCGCGGAAGGATGTGCCCCAAGACCCACGCAGTGTGGTTGACGGGCTAACCCGATAATTGGCTGCAATCCGCGGATCAATGGTGCTGCCCACGCCGTTGCCATAATCTTCATAGCGCAGTGCAGCCTGAACATCCGCATTGTCACCAAGCGGCACAGCCATCTCGGTGAAGACCGCCCAAACATCGCGGGTATCAAAGAAATCGGCGGCTTTACCGACAAATGTACGGTCGCCAACCTCTGTGAAGCCGTCATAGTCATAGCCCAGTGTTTCTCTGCGCCATTGGCCACCTAGGGCAACACCGATATTGCCCATCTCACCCGTGACCACTCCATCAATCACGCTCATTTCCGAGGTGATATCAATGGTGACGGGGGTTGCAATCCATTCCAACATTTGTTGGCTGTTGCGAATGGGCACCATGACCACCGCACCATCATCATCAAGGATGGGCTGGAAGGACGCGTCAAGCATGGGTGTCATGGCTGTTGGGTCGGCTAAGATGCCAGAGCCAAACACATTATAGAACTGACAGCCGTTTTGCCCGGGGGTATTGGTGGAACACCCCGGCCCGCCGAGGCCTGACAGACCAGCAATCAGTCGTGACATTACGCCGTCATGAGACACCAGTTTAAAATCATTGGTGCCGCGGGTGAAATTGACATTCCATGACCACCCCTCAGCGGTATCGCCTTTTAGACCCGCCTTGAAGCGCATGGTTTCACTTTCGTGGGTGGTGGGGTTTGTGCTTTCGGTAAAGAAGCCATTTTCAACCTGTCCGATACCGGGGGAGCGACCAAGCCATAAGGCTGCCGCAGCAAATTGGTTAAACGGATAGTTTGCCGCAATCGGCATCGGTGTTGTCACCGGGAAGTTGGAGTTGTTGCGCCGCGCGTAGTTGTCCGCATAGCCAAAATCACCATAAAATTCGATGTCGTCGCTGATCTGATAACCGAACTCAGCATAGGCTTGTTTGCGTTCTTCATAGGGCACCAAATCAAATGGCGCGTTATAGTCATAGCCACAGGCCCCAATTTGGGTGGTTTCACCATTCAGCGGATTGGTGAACGTGGTTGTGATTGGGACAACATCAGGGATCAGGCCTGCTGCTGTGGCACAGGTTGGGTCTGGAAATTCTGGCAGCGGTGCCGTCGCATTGGGAACACCAGCAAAGCTTAGGAATGAAGAGGCATCAACGCCGAGCGCCGTACCCAGCGGATCAAGGCCCAAGCCCGTGGCAACACCTGGGGCGGCCAACTGGTAGACAGTTGGATAAACCAGCCCTTCTAACGCATCCGCTATGCCATTGGCACCAAGGGCGATTGCATCAGTGCCAAGACCCAAGAAGGCTGCTGCTCCGGCGGGAATATTGATCACGCCTTCGCCCGCCGCCGCATCAGCCCCGACGAAGCCGGCAAACGTGCTGCCCGGCAGGTTGGTTACTGGCGATGTCACAGTCGGGAACGGGAAATAAGGTGGGGCCGGGTTGGATGTTATACCCAGTGCGCCGAATGCAGCGGGTAATGGCACGCCCGCGGACGGGTTGGCGATGGTGTGTGGTAGCCCCGGGAAGGCCGCATTGGTAAAGCTGGGCATGACTTGGTCGTAAACGCTGAGGAATGCGATGGTGTCATTCATGTTCAATAGGGGCGGTGTTGGTAACAGGAATGTCCCCGGCAGGCCCGTCTGTGTGGAGACCGTCAGCAATTCGTCTTTCGCCCATTGCGGACGCAGATTACGTTCCCGTGCGGTCATGTTGGTACGTTTGAAATAGCTGCCTGAGACCACAATGCGAACACGTTCTGTTTGGTGCCCGACGATGGCTTGAATGTTCAGATCATCCTGTGTGGCCTCGGTAGAGGTGCGCCAGTCACCTTGTATTTCGAACCCCTCGAAATCACTGCGGGTAATGAAGTTGGCGACCCCCCCTACTGCGTCAGAGCCGTAAAGGGCAGCCGCGCCATTTTTCAATATCTCGACCGTATTCACCGCAATCATCGGCACCAATGAGGACGTATCGACAAAGGCCACCCCACCATCAGTTTGCGCCCCCGATGTGACTTGACGCCCACCGTTCAAAAGCACCAGCGTGGAGGCGACGCCAAGACCGCGCAGGTTGATATTGGATGTGCCTGTGGAGACGTTTTGGGTAAAGGCATCGGGGTTGTTTTGCGCGCCGTTATTCAGCGTTAATGATTGCGTCAAATCGGCGATGGTTCCTGCGCCCATATTGCCAAGGTCACCCCGATCAACCACCGAAATAGGCGAGGCGCTATCGGTTTGCGTTTTGCGGCGAATATAGGAGCCAGTTACAACGACCTCTTCAACAACTTCGCCGTTGTCTTGGGCGTGTGCGGAACTGATTGCAAAGCTGGGCATAGCGATGGCTGCGGATAGCGCCATGAATGTGGTGCTCTGCTTCAAAGACCTGATAATTGTGGATCGCATGGACGTCCCCCCTAGATGGTATTGTTTAATGATTGTGGACGATTTTAATCCCCAGAGATCGTCCATCGCGCAGTCTATGCGTACTTTTAATAGAATTGCAAGCGTTCGGGCGCTGGTATTGCACTTCCTAGGGTTGTTGGCTACGGGTTGAACTAAGTGGTCCCGGTATTGATTCTCTGGGGCATCTGGTTGACCATGTGGGGGAATCAAACTACCGTTCGGTTGACGAACTTTAAAGTCAGTGCGGAATGGTCTGGTACGAGAGGGGTTTTGATGCCGGTGGAATTTCTAAACGCCTTGGCAAAAGGGACACGCCTGCACGAATATGAAATCGTGCGGGTGTTGGGTGCTGGTGGATTCGGCATTACCTATCTAGCGTTCGATAATAATCTGGAAAAACCCGTTGCCATCAAAGAATTCTTACCCAATGAATTGGCGCTTCGGCACGAAGGCGACAGCGTAACTGCAAAATCGACAGGGGCGCAGGACGAATTTGATCATGGACTGAAACAGTTCATGGGCGAAGCCCGCATCATGGCCAAATTTAATCACCCCAATATTGTCCGTGTGCAGCGTTTCTTTGATGCCAATAACACGGGCTATATTGTCATGGATTATGCCGAGGGGCGAACCCTGTCGGATATCATCAAAAAAGATGGCCCAATGGACGAGGCCAGTTTGCGGCCCATTCTTTTGGCCATCGGTGACGGGTTGAAGCGGGCGCATGAAGCTGGCATTTTGCACCGCGATATCAAGCCCGGCAATCTGATTTTAATGGATGATGGCACACCTGTGCTGATTGACTTTGGCGCCGCGCGGGCCGCTATTGGCGCCCACGGAGATTCTGTGACAAGTATCGTCACCCCCGGTTATGCGCCGATCGAACAGTATGACACCGGCGGCAAACAGGGGCCATGGTCGGATATTTATGGATTGGGCGCTGTGGCCTATGTGGCACTGACGGGGGATCGTCCGCCAGATGCGACTGGGCGCATTCGCGCTGATAATATGGTGCCTGTTGCCAAAGCGGCGGCTGATCGGGGCAGCCCTTATTTTCTGGCGGCCATTGACTGGGCGTTGCGGCCGGCAGAAGAAGACCGCCCGCAAAATATCGATGACTGGGTTGCCGCATTGAAAGGGCAACGGGCCCCATCGCCGGATACACATGCGGCGGCGCTGACCAGCGATGATGATAAGACGGTTGCTCTGCCACGGGGTGGTGTTACACCCACGCCGCGCAATCATCAAACACCTAGGGCGCAGGCCTCGGACCACCGAGGATATATCCCATTCCTCGTTGGTGCTGCGATGCTTATTGGGGGTGGCTTTTTAGTTTACCCCCACCTTCAGGATATGCTTGGCAAGGACACAGACCAGCGAACCAGCGGCACAAATGCAGAGATCGCAAGCGCTGATGAGGGGGTGTCATCTGATATGCAGTTAGAGGCGGATGCGTGGGTGCGGGCTGGAACGTCCGACACAATGGTGTCCTACCGCGCCTATCTTAGCGCCTTTCCAAGGGGACCACATGCGGACGAAGCACAAACCCGCATCCGGGAACTTCAGGCCGCCGAGGATATGGAGAGCGAGCGCGATGCTTGGCGTGTGGCCGAACAGACGAATAGCATTGAAGGATATCTGGATTACCTGAGCCGCTATCCCAACGGCCTGTATATGGCGGAAGCAAATTCGCGTTTAACCAGCCTGTCCGCGCACGATGGGGCGGCGGGTCGTTATTTTGCCAATACGGATGTGAACATGCGGGAATGGCCCTCTACTTCGGCCAATCGGGCGGGGTCCGTTGCTGGTGGCGTAACACTCGATGTTGCAGGCAGCGTGCGGTCGCGTGATTGGTATGCAGTGAGAACGCCTGAAGGTCAAAATGGCTATATTCACTCCAGTTTGCTGACTGCTTTTGCGGGTGCACAGGACCCTGAACAGACCACACAAACACGCACCGCAGAAAGTGCGGAACGTCAGGATATAAGAAGGAGATGGCTTGATGCTATTCGCCGCAGGGGTAATTGAAACCCGAGAAAACTTAACACGCGCGATCAATCCGCTTTTCTTGCGGATGGGTCTGGTATTGGCGATGGCTGCTGTATTCTGGGCGGCGGGGATATTGGCTGCGTCGCAGGCTGACGCACAGGAAATCCCCTTGCTCTTTGTGGAGGAAGACGAAACCACCACAGAGTTGGAATTGATGGAATTTCTTAAGGTGCGCACCAATTGGACCATCGAGCGGGCGGAGTTTGGCTCTAACATTGGGGATGACTCTTATCTGCGCATTCCTTTCACCTTGGAGGATGACCGTGAGGTGACCATCATGGTGGATAGCTTGCCTTCGGCGCAGAGTGGGTCAGAGCGCCGCATTCAGGTCTATGGCTGGATCGTGGTTGAAGTGGGTGAGACCCATGCAAGGCGTCGCGATTTGCTGGAGCTCCTCAACACCATTCAAAAAGACAATTGGTCGGCACAACGCTTGTATTTGGATGGTGATGGCGATGTGGCCTATGCATGGAGCATCAATATCCCCGGAAAGCGTGCGCCCGTTCATGCAGAACAGGTTTATGACGCAATTATCCGCACCAAACTGATGCTGGATACTTTATCGCCTAAACTCAACGAATTGGGCCTTTTCTAGGCTCATATTCGCATTAACCGCTTCTTCAGCAATATACTATATGTTGTTGATACTCAGGCTCTAACCACTAGATAAAAGTTGCCAAGTGGGTCATGCGCGCTAACTGATCATATAGGGCTGGTTCAGAACAATGGCCAGTCTTCCCACAAAACCAAGAGCACTTGTTTAGACTGTTTAGAAGGAGCAAGGCCATGAATAGTGGATTTGAAAGAAGCGGGTTTTGGAAACTACAAACCGATGTTAAGCGGGCCAATCGCCATGTCATGCAAAGTTGTGAACTGGCGGCGCAAAATGGTGTGCGGCCAGAAGCAATGGCATCAGCATGTTTGGCCGCTGCGGCCGAGTTGATGCTGCGTGCAGGTGGCCGGGAGATGGCCATCGAACATTTGCGTTTGGCGCTGGATAAGGTGATCCAGCATGACGATCAGTTGGGCTGCGATACCGAAAATGTTTTTCGCCTGAACTAGTCACCGTGGGTGTCTAGAACCGGACGTCTGCCTCGAACAGGTCAGGCAGATTATTTTCGAACAAAATCACATCGCCTTTGGTGGCGATTTCGCGGGCGCGGGCTTCCGCGTCTGCTTGCAGGGAAAATGTTTCCAGTTTTGCGGTGCTGTTGGTAACGCTATCAAAACCACGAACAAAACTGGGGATGCGCTCGGGTGTGACGAGCAAGCACAGGTCTGTGTTTTCGGCAGCCAAGCGGCCAATGTCTTCGTGTTGCCGGTCGTGTTCACCGCCCAGTTCCACCATGCCTGGGGTGACCAGAATTCGTTTGCCAGCGGATGTATCAGTGATGGCATTCAGCGTTTTCAAGGCCTCTTTGAAACCCGTTGGGTTGGAATTATAGGCGTCATCCAGCACCCATGCCGTTGTCTCTGATTTGAAAAGCTCCAGCCGGTGTTTGGTTTGCGGCAGGGTTCTCAGCGCGGCTTTAATGGTCTCGCTCGGAAAGCCCAAATGCATCGCCGTGGCGACCACCAGCATGATGTTTTCCGCTTGATGTTCACCAAAGACAGGGGTGGAAATCGCCATGGTTTTAGCCGCGCCATTGTCCGTGTAGGTCAGGTTAAATGTCAGGCCATCACGGCTGGTTTGAATGTCACTGATGGACCAGTCGAAGACCTTATTGTGTGCTATATTTTCGCCCGCAGTGATGAACAGTTCGGGCTTGGTCACCACGCGGGCCTCTAAGGCGGATGCGGGAATGCGAGACGCGTTGATAATGCACCGACCCTGATTTTGTTCGACCGCATCGGCCAATTCAAACTTGGCACGGGTGACGTTTTCTAACGAGCCAAACCGCTCTCGGTGGGCGAGACCAATGCCTGTCATAATCCCCACATTTGGCGGCGCTAGTTGACACAGGCGCTTGATTGAGCCTTCGCCGTAAGCGCCCATTTCGGCGATGAAATATTTATGTTGGGGGTTTAGGTCCTCCCGAATGATGCGGGTGATGCCCATTTCCGTATTGACGCTGCCGGGGGTGGCGAGCGTGGGGGCGCCTGTGGACAGAATATGCGCCAACATATGCTTTGTAGAGGTCTTGCCATAGGACCCGGTTATGCCGATGACAGTGGGGTTCAGTTCCTTGAGCCGTGCTTTGGCTTCGTTTAAATATTTCTTTTTGATCCGTCGCTCCGCCGGGCCAAGCAGGTTATTGGCGAACATGATCAACAGCGGCGGTAATTGCAAAATAACCAAAGCCAGCACAGCCATGGCCCATCCGCCGCGCAGTATGGACGGGGAGATCAACAGGACGGTGCCAATTGCGGCTATCGCCAAGAGGATAGACAGCCACAAAATGCGTTTTGCGCGCACCGTCATGACCAATGGTTTTTTCGCGTTTTTTAGGGCTTTGTGGCTCACCTGTGCGCCCCATAAAAATGCAACCAAATAGAAGAGGCCAGCGCTGAGGGACTCGTTGGCTGCGGAAATAAACAAGATGAAATTGATCAGGTGGCCAATGATGATCACTGTGCTGGCGCGCTTATCAAAGGCGCATTTGGTGACGATCCATGATGGAAAACGCGCGGCGTCATATTCTTCCTGTTGGAAAAACATGAGAAAGGCTTTGTGGCGGAAATATATAAACAGAAACAGGGTGACGCCCATGGTGACATATAAGGGGAGGCCGAATGAGAAAATTTCAGGCATCTGCATATTCACTGGCCTTTGTCGCTGGTGCTGTCGAGCGTTTTAATCACAGAAAGTATAATGTTTTGGACTTGGTGTGCGCCGCGACCCAGAATATCAAGGTGCCCATAGCCATCAAGGACTTTCAGCGTGGCGTCCGGCATAAGTGCGCGGTAGCTCTCGCCTAATGCTACCGGGGTTTCGCGGTCCTCGCTGCCGAAAACAAGCATCACGGGTTCTTTGACTTGGCGGGCTTGGGCGGACAGGTCTTCATTCACCACATTGACGAACGTTTCGCGTAAATCGCCAGCATTTTTATAGTCCGCGCTGCCAAAGCGCCGCGCGTACGCCGGGCGAAACTTTGTTCCAAAAAGGCGGTCAAATAGACTGGCCAATTTGCCCAGTGCGCGCATATATCCGGCGCGGATCTTCCACACTAGGCTGCGCTTTTGTTGCAGACCCGCCGCCGCAATCAAAATGTAACAATCAGCGATGCCGGGATGGTTCGCGGCCAATTGCACGGCAACCCGGCAGCCAAAACTGTGACCGATAATGATCCGTCTGGAGTGCCCCAGCGGCGAGATTTGTGTGGCGAGTGCGGCGGCGTATTCCGCACTACCTGCGCCCTTGTCCAGCATAGGTGTCTGGCCGAAACCGGGCAGGTCATAGCTGATATGGCGTGCGCGGCGTTCTAACAAGCTGGTCAGGGCTTTGAAGGATGAATTGTCTTGCCCCCAGCCGTGCAGCCAGATGATTTCGACCGCATCATTCGCGTCTTCAAGCCCTGATATAGTTTTATAAAACTCTGCCATGAATTCCTGATTTCTGGCGACTTAGCTGAAGCCTGAAGTTTAAAAATCTAATTGAATATGGTACCGCCGCCCATGTCGGCACCCGTCTCGCGACGTCGCCCTTCGAATTTGCGGAACCCTTCGTCGATTAATGCCCCGGCAAGCTCGCTATAGGTGACTTCCGGTTCTGCGTGTTGCCACAGGAAATAGGCAAAAGAGCCGGGAATGGTATTGATTTCATTGAGCCACAGTTCACCTGTTTCGCTATTGCCGAGGAAATCGACACGGACAGACCCGGCCAACTCCAATGCGAGAAAGGCGTCACATGCATGGGTGCGAATGAGAGCCGCTTTATCGCGCGGTAGGTCGGTGGGATTAATGTCCCGGTTCAGGGACGCCATGCCCTCAGACGGTGCCGCATCCAATTTGGGGCTGCCATCGCTTCCAGCCAAATATTTGGCCTTGAAGTCTAAAAATTCTGTTTCTTTCACCGGGCGTTCAATGGCGGATGCGCGCACGTCACCAAAAGCGCGCGAGACAGCCACATTATATTCCACCAAATTAGGAACAAAGGGTTCGATGATCGCGGCGCTGTCCAGCCGGAATATGTCCAAGAGTGCGGTGGTTAATTCCTCTTCATTATTCACGCGGGCAACACCAATGCTTGATCCGAGCTGGCGGGGCTTTACAAAAAATGGATACTTATGGCTGTGCATCTCGGTCCCCAAGCGGTCACTAATTTCGCGGGTTTGCAGATGGGTTCCCATCACCGGCCGGTGCGCCATCATATGTGGTAAAACCGGAATGCCCATGGCAGACAGCACATTCTTGGTGAAGTCCTTATTGATGGTGGTGGCAGAAGCCAAAATGCCGCACCCCACATAGGGCACACCGGCGGCTTCCAATAGGCCCTGTAATACGCCGTCTTCACCAAAAGAGCCGTGAATAGCAGGGACCATGATATCGAAGGGGATAATGCGTTCCTTGACCTTTCCCAACAGGCCTTTGCTGCTGGCAACCAATGCCGGTCCAAAGGTTGAGCGCGCCTGACCAATGGAGAGGCGTACAGACGTCAGCGTGTCACGGTCTTCTTTCGCAATGGGATAATTGGAGCGTTTCAATAACTCATCGCCCGTCCACCAAGAGCCATCGGAGGCAACATATATGGGCAGACCAGTATATTTGTCCTGATCCAATGCTTCAAGGAACTGCAATCCGGTTAGGATGCTGACATCGTGTTCGACGCTTTCACCACCAAAGATAACAGCGACACTTGTTTTACGATCATTCATTGTGACTTTGGTTCCTTGTTGCCCACTCCAATACAACACATAGCAATTTGTGGCACGGGGTACAAAGCAGATTTCACCCATCTCTAATGATTTGATCCCTTTTTTTGGCAGGATTATGGTGTAAGCTGGCAAACTTCGCGGTGGTTCAAGGGAAATTTTTGGAGAAGTCTGTGAGCGAACATATTCGATGTGAACTTGACGGCAATGTTTTGGTCGTGCGGATGCAGCGCGCGGAAAAGAAGAACGCGCTGACCATGGCCATGTATGAAGGCCTGATCGCGGCTTATGAGCAGTTGGCGAATGATGCTGCTGCGCGTGTCATGTTGCTGACGGGGGATGCGGATTGTTTTACCAGTGGCAACGATATTCAGGATTTCCTGCAAAACCCGCCGACTGGGCCAGACTCGCCAGTATCACGGTTTTTAGTCGCCGCTGAGGCTGCTGAACAACCCGTGGTCGCGGCGGTGAATGGGGTGGCGATCGGTGTCGGTACAACAATGTTGTTGCACTGCGATCTGGTTTATGCAGCCCGTTCGGCTATGTTGCAGATGCCTTTTATCAATTTGGCCTTGGTTCCAGAAAACGCATCCAGCTTGTTGTTGCCGAAGATTATGGGCCGCCAGCTAGCGTCTGAGTTACTGCTATTGGGCGAGGCTTTCACCGCAGACCGGGCGTGTGAGCTGGGGATTGTTAATCAGGTGTTTGACGATACAGCCTTGTATGATGGGGCGATGGATGTAGCGCGTAAACTTGCCGCCAAACCGCCAGAAGCAATGCGCCTATCGAAGCGGCTTTTGAAAGGCGAGGGGACCAGTGTAAAAGAGCGGATTCAGGAAGAGGGCGCAATTTTCCATGAACGCCTTCATTCACCGGAAGCGATTGAGGCGCTCACCGCGTTTATGGAGCGCCGCGCCCCAGATTTTTCTAAATTTGATTAACCGCATTGATTGCGAAGTAGGAACAGGAGAATAGATCATGACATTTCTAGAAAAATTCCGGCATTTGGCCATTGCAGCCGTGATTGCGGCCCCACTTTCGGCGCAGGCGCAGGATATGGCGGATGTGGAAATTACAACCGAGGACTTAGGCGGCGGCATATATGTATTGTTCGGCCGCGGCGGTAATATTGGTGTTTCGGTGGGGGGCGATGGGATCATTCTGGTGGATGATCAATATGCCCCCTTAACCGATAAGGTGGTTGCTGCGATCCGTGATATTTCCGATGCGGAGATGCGCTTTCTTCTGAACACCCATTATCACGGGGATCATACCGGCGGGAATGAAAACCTGGGCCATATGGGGGTGACCATTGTGGCCCATGATAATATTCATGAGAGATTGAGCGGAAAACTGGGGGATGGCGATGCCCAGCCAGCGGTCGCTTTACCAGTGATCACCTTTAATGATCAGCTCAGTTTTCGGATCAATGGCGATGATGCGCGCGCCATTCATGTTGCCCACGCGCATACCGACGGTGACAGCATGATTTATTTCAAAAATGCAAATGTCATTCATATGGGCGACCTGTTATTCAATGGACGCTATCCCTATATTGATGTTGATGGTGGCGGCACCGTTGATGGCTATATCGCCGCGCAGGAACGCGGCTTGGCCGTTGGCAATGCTGAGACGACCTATATCGCGGGCCATGGTCCGACGACCGATGCCGATGGCGTCCGCGCAAACTTGGCTATGATCCGCACCGTGCGTAACCGGGTGGCCGCATTGAAATCCACAGGTGCGTCATTAGAAGATGTCTTAGCAGCGGCACCGAGCGCGGATTATTCGCAGACCTATGCGTGGGGCTTTATTAATGACGAACGTTTTGTAACCTCCGTCTATAAATCATTACCGTAAAGTCCGATATGACACATGAATTCAGTATGGCAGGCGGCGTGGACGCTGATGAGCAGCGGCTTTTTCGCGATGCGCTTGGGGCTTTTGCCACCGGGGTGGCCATTGTGACCACCCGGTGCGAGGCTGGTGAAAAGGTTGGCCTGACCATCAACAGTTTCGCATCCGTCAGCCTTGACCCGCCGCTGGTCCTTTGGTGTCTTGCCGATCATTCTGAAAATAAGGGGCTTTTTTCGGTGGGACGGCCTTTTTCAATCAATGTGTTAACGGCTGCTCAGAAGCAGTTGGCCGAGACATTTGCGTCCCCTAACCAAGACCGTTTTCGGGATGTGGCGTTGGCGGGTGATAAGAATGGCGCGCCCATCATTGATGGGTCGCTGGCATGGTTTGAATGCCATGTGGAGGCGGTTCATTCAGGCGGCGATCACGCAATCATCGTTGGTCGGGTTGGACGATTTGGCACGCACGAAGGCAAGCCCTTAATGTTTCAGGGCGGGCAATATATCTAAGAGAAACGGCTCTTCAGCTTAGCCAGATTTCTTATCACTCATGCCAGCCTTAACCATTAATTGCTGCAACTCCATGACGCTTTTTGCTTTTTCAGCGTCTGTGTCGCCTTCCATGCATTGTTCGATGAAATTGGGCAGACGCATATATTTACGCGCCGCATCGCGGGTTTGCCTACTGGCATTGCCAATGGTAAAATAGCCGCCAGCCATAAGTTGAATGAGTTTTTTACCCGCAAGGGCCGGGCTGGTCGCGCTTTGATGCAGACGTTGCAGAAGTTTACTGCCCTCAAGAATCTGCGCACAAAATTCGTCCAATTGTCCCACCAGCTTTTTCTTATGCTCTTCCGTGATCGAAGACCGAATGACGGTGCGCTGCACGCGACTTAAGCCCTTCATGCGCTCTAGATAATTGCCCTCCAAACCGCGAAAATAGGAACTGTAATCCGGGCCACTGACAATGGGCAGGATATAACTGGAAAGGCGTCGCTTGGCGGTTTCGCCGTGCACCAATGGATCCAATTGTAAGAGCCTGTCGATCAATACAAAGGGGTCTTTTTCACCGCTGAGGTAATTGGTGATATTTTCCTGATTGAGCGAACGCGCGCACCGCTCATCAATAGCTTCGATAAGCCTGAAATCACCGATTTTCTCATCTTCTGGTCCCCGCAGCGTTTTGATCATGGTGTCAATGACCTGTAGGTCCCCGCGTATTGAGCCATCGGACAGGGTCTTGCGACCAGCAAGAATTTTGGCCAAACGACCATAGATCGCCAGCGTCGTTTGTCGCATTTGCCCCAGATCGACCAAGGCATTCAGGCGCTTCAGCATAACCGCGTCACCCTGCGGGTCTGTCAAACTGCCGCGCGATAAGGCCGACAGGTCAGCGATGGTTTTACCGATATTTGTACCGTCTTCGCCGACCAGCACGCGGATGGTGGACGGTGAGGCGATCAGTTCGGCGATAATACTGTCAGCGACGCCTAAAACCCATGCGGGATGGTCTGGCTTCAACTGATCCAGTATCGCTTTTAATTTTTCAGGGATGGTCTTGATGGCGATAAAGGATTGCACGATGGACAGCGTTAACAGATAGCTGCGCTCTTCACTTTTTTCCAACCGTTTGATCACGCCGTCCATACCCAAGGTGGTCAGATTGGGAATTTTTTCTTCGTCTTTGTAAAATTCTTTGAGTTGATCGATGGCGATCGTGATCAGGGCATAGATGTCTTTCATCCGGTCCTGAATGGAAAATTCTGTGTCCTTGACCTGTGCAATGGCCGCTTTTTGTACCGCGTTTTGAAGGGCGACGCCGGTGTCATCCAATCGATAATAATGATCGGGCACATGGGTCAACTCCAGCGCAGTGATTTGCCAGCGCTCTAGCTCTGTCTGTAGCAGGCGCGTCAGGGTGCGGCGGCCTTCGTAAGAATATAGATCGCCCGGCTTCCAACATGCACCGGGCGGGCCCTTGCGCTCTTTGACCTTGGGTTCTTTGCCCTTCATATAGATGTCAGCCGTTCGGTAGGTGCCATCCTCGGGATTGAGGCGTTCACGCACAACCTTAACCGCCTTAAAGGCGCCAGTACCCCATTTGGCTTCGGCGAGCTTCAGCGCTTTTTCCTCGTCGTGCAGAACCTGCAGGATGCTCCAGCTCGTGCCTTTTAATCCCAGCACCTCGAAATGAATATTTTTACTTAATGCCATGCTGTTTATTCAGCGCCCCCGCGCACGTTTTCTCAAAGATTTACAACGATACAATTTTCACGTTCCAACAATAAGACCCAGAATGGCTTAATAAGCAATAAACGCACTGGGTTTTATGTCAGACAACGAAAATTCGCAGCAATCTTATTCACCCATGATGTGCAAGGCAAGTGTACGATGATGCCCATGGTCACGGTGTTCAAACAAATACAGTCCCTGCCATGTACCCAGTAGCGGGCGACCGTTCGTAACTGGTATGGACAGGTGGTTCTGGGTTAGTGCGGTGCGAATATGTGCGGGCATATCGTCGGGACCTTCAGCGGTATGACGGTACATGGTGGGATCGCGCGACACAAGGCGTTGGAAAAAATCCTCCAGATCAGCGAGAACATCCGGGTCCGCATTCTCCTGTATGGCCAGAGATGCGGATGTATGGCGTAAAAAAAGCGTTAAAAGACCATTTTTAATGGATGTAGTGTTGACCCAAGAGAGGACAGGCCTAGTTATGTCTGTAAGCCCTGGGCCGGGCGTTTCAATGGTCATTAGCGTGTTGTCTTGTTTCATGAATAGACCTTGGGGCTTTTCTTTGACGATGAATAGATTAACAGCCGGAGACACGATCTCGTGACAATTCTAGACAGAGAGACCGCGACACACAATCATCCTCTGCACTTTGGCCCCGAAGTGGCTTTGTTGCTTGGGGAGTGTTACGAGGACGAGCAGGGCAGTGAGTTGAGTTTTTCACTTGCTGATAGTCTGCTGGCCGGGGGTCGCAGCGGCGTGCAAGCCGCCATGTCTGTTTTTATGGAATTGGTTATGGGCCGCGCGGTCGAACGTCACGCGACCGCAACGGGGGCTTGGCGCGGGAAGTTTCGATCAAAAACAGTGGGCGCTCATTTTCTGGCGACCCCCACGTCTGAGGTTATTCGCGGCAAGGCGCACATTGTCTGCCAGTCGGATGATGTTTATTATGTGCGCGTCGATTTATCCTGTGCTGCGGGGCTTGTTGCCTCTGGTACGGCGCTTTGGTCTGGCGAAGAATAAGGGAGCAATCGCAGATTGAGTGGCCGCCCCTGAGGTGATAGTCTCATCCCTATGATAGAATTCAAACTAAATGGACAACCCCAATCGGTTGATGTGGACCCCAACATGCCGCTGCTTTGGCTGCTGCGGGATCATTTCAATCTTACTGGCACCAAATTCGGCTGTGGCATTGGTATGTGCGGGGCCTGTACGGTGTCTATTGAGGGGGCGCAAACACGGTCCTGTCAAATCCGTGTTGGCGATTTGGCGGGACTTTCGGTTGAGACCGTTGAAAATCAGGTAAATGAGGATGGCGAATTAAGCGCCGTTCAAGCGGCGTGGATCGCCGAGCAGGTGCCTCAGTGCGGTTATTGCCAATCGGGTATGATCATGGCGGCAACCAGCCTGCTTCATGAAAACCCAAACCCAAGTGATGATGAAATTGATGCCGCCATCGACAATCTTTGCCGCTGTGGGACCTATGCACGGGTGCGTAAGGCCATCCACAGAGCGGCTGAGATTATGCGGTCTCGTTAAGTTTATGATCCCTTAGCTGTAAAAGCTTTCACCCTTGGCAGCCATATCGCGCAACAGTTTCGGCGGCGCAAAACGCTCGCCATATTGCTGCGCCAGACGGTCAGCTTCGCGGACGAAATCAGGCAAGCCGATTTGGTCCATAAAACTCATCGGGCCGCCGGTCATGGGCGCAAAGCCCCAGCCAAAAATTGCCCCTACATCGCCTGAGGGAATATCGCGCAGGACGCCTTCTTCCATGCAGCGGGCCGCTTCCACCGCTTGACGGTATAAAAAGCGTGTTTTCACTTCGGCAATGTCCGGCTGGTGATCCGCGCGCGGGAAATGGTCGGCTAATCCGGCCCAAAGGTGTTTTTTGCCGCCTTCTGGATAGTCATAGGCGCCTTTGCCATTCTTACGACCCATGCGGCCCAGCTCGACCATTTTTTCGATATAGGCATCACCAGGGCTTTCCATATATTTATCACCAAGGTCATTGCGGGTGGCGGTCATAACCTTATGGGACAGCTCAATTGATACCTCATCACCCACAGCCAGCGGGCCAACGGGCATGCCGGCTAACTTGCCACCATTTTCGATCAGCGCAGGGTTCACGCCTTCGGCCAGCATGGCAGCACCTTCCATGACATAGGTGCCAAAACACCGACTGGTGTAAAAGCCGCGGCTGTCATTGACCACAATCGGGGTCTTTTTGATTTGCCCGACGTAATCAAGTGCCGCAGCGATGGCTTTATCGCCCGTTTTTTCACCGAGGATAATTTCCACCAGCGGCATTTTGTCGACCGGGGAAAAGAAGTGAATACCGATAAAGTCCTCAGGTCGGGTGAAGGCCTCTGCCAACCCTGTGATGGGCAATGTCGAAGTGTTGGACGCAAAGATCGCATCCTTTGGCATGACGGCCTCGGCTTTTGCGGTGACGTCTGCCTTGATGGTACGGTCTTCGAACACCGCTTCGATGATCAGGTCACAGCCCTCTAGGTCGGCGAAATCTGTGGTTGTTTTAATGCGGGCCAGCAGTTCATCGGCTTTTTCGCGGGTGACTTTGCCGCGCTTGACCCCTTTTTCGCAGAGATTCTCCGAATATGCCTTGCCTTTGTCTGCGCCGTCTTGGCTCATATCTAGTAATACGACTTCCATACCCACTTTGGCGGAGACATAGGCAATGCCAGCCCCCATCATGCCCGCGCCGAGCATACCTAGTTTTTTACAGGTCTGCTTTTCAATATCCTTGGGCCGGCCGCGGCCACGCTCTGCTTCCATTTTATTGATGAAAAGCGTGCGCACCATGCCCTTTGCTTCCGGAGTTAGCAGAGCCTTGGAGAAATATTTGCTCTCGATCCGCAGCGCCACGTCCATTGGCACGATGGAGCCTTCATAAACCGCTGACAGGATCATTTGTACAGCGGGGTAATTATGCATGGACTTGTCCTGCGCCATGGCCGATGCGCCCATGAATGTGCGTACAGCGCCCGGGTGCATGGCCCCGCCGCCACCGGGAATTTTGTACCCGCGTTTGTCCCATGGCTGGGTCGAAATAGGGCGGTCGAGCAGCCATTCTTTGGCCCGCGTCATCAGTTTGTCGGCGTCCACAGCTTCATGCAGCAGGCCAAGCCCAACGGCCTCGGCGGGGCTCATATTTTTGCCGGTGGTCAGATATTGCAGGGCCACTTGAACCCCTGCCAATCGCGTGAAACGCTGGGTGGCACCGCCACCCGGAATAATGCCGACCATCACCTCTGGCTGACCCAGTTGAATTTTGGGGTTGTTCACAACGATGCGGTGATGGCAGGCAAGGACCACTTCCAGTCCGCCGCCCAAAGCCATACCGTTCACGGCGGCCACCACGGGTTTTCCGCAGGTTTCCATCTGCCGCAGGATGCGGTTCAGGCGGTAACAGGCTTCGAAGATTTCCTCAAGCGTGGGCTGCTTGTCCGCGCCAATCATCGCACCGATCATGCGCAGGTCCGCCCCAGCCATAAAGCCGGACGCCTTGCCGGATGTTAGAATCGCGCCCTTGATGGCCTCGTCACTGCTGATGGTGTTGACATGGGCCTCGATATCATCAAGGAATTGTTCGTTGATCACATTCATGCTTTCGCCGGGCACATCAATGGTCAGCGTTGCGATGCCGTCATTGTCGACGTCGATTTTAATTGCTTGTTCGCTCATAGTTTTATCCTAAACCCGTTCGATGATCGTTGCTGTGCCCATGCCGCCACCGATACAGAGTGTGGCCAGTGCGGTTTCTTTGCCGCTACGCTCTAATTCGTCCACCACAGTACCGAGCACCATAGCGCCTGTCGCACCCAAGGGATGCCCCATTGCGATCGAACCGCCGCATACGTTGATGTCGCTGTGGTTGATATCCAGCTCTTCCATGAAGCGCAGAACAACGGCGGCGAAGGCCTCATTCAGTTCCCAGATATCGATGTCGCTTTTGCTCATGCCGCACCGCGCCAGAGCTTTTTCTGCGGCATAACTTGGCCCCGTTAGCATGATTGTTGGCTCTGACCCGATCGAAGCAAAGCCCTTGATGCGGGCGCGCGGCTTAAGGCCGAGCTTTTCGCCAAATTCCTTGGACCCCACCAATATACTAGCGGCCCCATCAACGATCCCCGACGAATTACCTGCGTGATGAACGTGATTGATGGCTTCGACCTCGGGGTATTTTTGAATGGCGATGGAATCAAAACCAACACTTGCCCCCAGTTCGGCGAAAGACGCCTTGAGCGCGCCGAGGGACTGCATGGTGGCGTCAGGGCGCATATGTTCGTCATGGTCCAATACTGTCATGCCAAGGACGTCTTTCACAGGCAGGATGGATTTTGCAAAGCGCCCTTCTTTCCATGATGTCTCGGCGCGTTTTTGGCTTTCAACCGCATAAGCATCTAGATCGTCCCGCGAATAATTCCATTTGGTAGCGATCAAGTCGGCGGAAATGCCTTGGGGGACAAAATAGGTTTTGAAGGCAACAGCCGGATCAGTGGCCAGCGCCCCGCCGTCAGAGCCCATGGGAATGCGTGACATGCTTTCCACGCCGCCGCCGATGCAAGCGTCTGACAGGCCTGACATCACCTTAGCTGCGGCGATATTAACGGCTTCCAACCCCGACGCGCAAAATCGGTTGACTTGCGCCCCCGATACGCTTTCCGCATAATCGGCAACAAGAACAGCGGTCCGCGCAATATCGGCACCCTGTTCGCCAACGGGGCTGACGCAGCCTAGGATCACATCATCGAGCATTGCTGTGTCTAACTGATTGCGATCGCGCAGGGCCTCTAGTGTCTGCGCCGCCAACTGAACGGGTGTGATTTCGTGCAGACTGCCATCTGGTTTGCCGCGCCCGCGCGGTGTGCGAACCGCATCATAAATATATGCATCAGCCATGGTCTCAATTCCTTTATCTCTTCAATAAATATTCGATTAAAATGCGCCTACTGCCTAGAACGCCTCGGCAGGAAGCGCCATAACGGCATCGCTGCCAGCTTCCAATTGACGACGGTGGCTGGCGGTTTCCCCCAGGATACGCTGGAAGAAATAGCGCGCGGTGGTGATCTTGTTCTCATGGAATGCCGCGTTTTCAGTGCCATTGGCGATCGCGCGCTGGGATGCGCTCGCCATCAGAACCCACATATGGCCCAGCGCCACAAGGCCCATCAAATGCATATAAGCCACCGAGCCAGCACCCGCGTTATCGGGGTTGGCCATGGCGTTTTGCATCAACCACATAGTTGCCGCTTTTAAGTCTTCGACAGCGGCCTTGAAGGGGGTGACAAATTCGGCCATGTCATCGCCGCCATGTTCCGCAATGACGCCATCAAGCATGTCGAAATAGGCGCGGATGGCGCGCCCACCGTTGGCTGGCAGTTTGCGGCCCACCAGATCAAGCGCCTGAATGCCATTGGTGCCTTCATAAATCATGGCGATCCGGGCATCGCGCACGAATTGTTCCATGCCCCATTCTTTGATATAGCCATGCCCACCGAATACTTGTTGGGCCTTGGTGGCATTTTCATAGCCTTTATCTGTGAAGACGCCTTTGATCACGGGGGTCAGCAGGCCAACGATATCGTCAGCCAATTCGCGGGCGGCTTCATCGGGGCATTTGCGGGCTTCATCAACCTTGATGCCGCCCCAAAGAGCCAGCGCACGGGCACCCTGGTTGAAGCAACGAATATCCATCAGCATGCGCCGCACATCCGGGTGTACAATAATGGGGTCTGCCACGCCGTCGGGGTTTTTCGGCCCAGTGAGCGAGCGCCCTTGCAAGCGGTCAGTGGCGTAAGCGACAGCGTTTTGATAGGAGACCTCAGAATGCGACAAGCCCTGAATGCCAACACCAAGGCGCGCGGCATTCATCATGATGAACATGGGTTTCATGCCACGGTGCAATTCTCCGACAAGATAGCCCCGCGCCCCGTCATAGTTCAGCAGGCATGTGGCATTGCCATGGATACCCATTTTTTCTTCGATGGAGCCACAGACAACGCCATTGCGTTCGCCCAGTGAGCCATCATCATTAACGTTGAACTTGGGAACCAAGAATAAGCTGATCCCTTTGATCCCTTCGGGGCCGCCGGGAACCTTGGCCAGCACCATATGAATGATGTTTTCGCTCAGGTCATGTTCGCCAGCGGAGATGAATATCTTGGTGCCTGAGACCTTATAGGACCCATCGTCTTGCGGTTCCGCTTTGGTGCGAATTTGCCCAAGGTCCGTGCCGCAATGTGGCTCGGTTAACTCCATCGTCCCAGACCATTTACCAGCCACGAGATTGTGCAGGTATTTTTCTTTTTGCTCGTCACTCCCTGCAACCGATAAAGACGCAATAACCCCATTGGTCAGCCCCGGGTACATCTTGAAGGCGTGATTGGCAGACACACACATTTCTTCCAGTGCTGCGCCCATAAAATAAGGCAGGCCCTGTCCGCCATATTCCACTGGTGAGGTCAGGCCCTGCCAGCCATTGTCGGTATATTGTTTGTAAGCCTCCTTGAAGCCTTTGGGCGTTGTGACGCTGCCGTCCTCATGTCGGGTGCAGCCTTCTTCATCGCCAGATTGGTTGAGGGGCTGCAGAACGCCTTCAGCCAGCTTCGCGCCCTCTTCTAAAATCGCCTTGACGATATCAGGGCTAGCCTCATCAAAACCGGGTAGGTGTGAATAATTGTCCAGCGAAATGACGTCATTTAGAACATAAAGCATGTCTTCGACGGGGGCGCGATAAGTCGGCATTGAAATTTCCTTTCGGGCTAGCGGCCCTGATGTATCAGGAGGCTGTCTCGCTGCCGGTTTTCGGCAGTGACCCATCCATGATCATGGTTTCAAGTGTGTCACAAAATTCGCCCAGCTCTGCGATGGTCTCATCGATGTCTTGGCGTTGTGTTTCAAGATTGGATATGCGTTCACGGCATTTTTCCAGCGTAACCTTGGCTTGGGTCAGGCGGCCATCCCCCAGCAAATATAAGTCTAACAACTCACCAATTTCAGATAAGGAAAAACCGGTCCGTTTCCCACGCAATATCCAAGAGAGGCGTGCCCGGTCACTGGGCGAATAAATGCGCGATTGGCCGATGCGCTTCGGCGCGATCAGGCCCCGGTCTTCATAAAATCGAATGGCGCGCGGCGTCACACCAAATTCTGACGCTAAATCGGCGATAGTGAATGTCTGTTCGTCGCTCAATGTTCGATCTTTCCCGGAAATCAAAAGCAAGAATCGGTATCTGAGACGAAAATGTTAGTTGCCGTTTACGTTAACGTCAAGCAATACCGGTGCAAAGCCCTGCGCTCGGGCTTGGGGTGAATGTGGGAGGGTGATTTGTGGTTAGTCGCGGCCTTTTTCAATCTCAAACAAAACGACGCCATCCGATTGCCGTGCATTGAGCAGGTGATGACCGTTGTTGGAGCAAAAGGCGGGGATGTCGCGCAGGCAGTCCGGGTCATTTGCTAAAAGTTCGAGTTTCTCGCCAGTGCGCATAGTCTTCAGCGCGCGGCGGGTTTTCACCACGGGGTCGGGTTGGGACAGTCCACTTGCATCTAGAAAATTCATGGGGCTTTTAAACTCCGCTCAATTCACCATTCTGTTCCACGCGGCTGGGCGATAGCCTGCGACGTCATGGAAGAATAGGAACAAGGGGTCAAAAATAGCTTAATAAAGCCGACCATTTTAAGTCGAATTGTTCACATCCGTGGCAACCGCGCCGAAAGCGCCGATCAGTGCAGGGTTACGCCTGTTGGAATATGGTAGCTTTGGACTTTTTTTATGAGCTGGGATTGCACACCCTGCCACATAAATAGGCCTTCGTTGTCGCCGATGACCTGCATCTTTTCCAGCGCGGATTCCGCAAGAGCAAGTGCATTTTGGCCATGGTCGCGCAACAAGTTATCAGCAACGATTGTGAAATAGGTATCTGTATCAAATTCTGCGTAAGGCATATTCATCTCCATTGTTAGGGATGAATAAGCAAACACCGCGCCAAGATGGCAATTTCAAAATTATATCAATAAAAACAAAATGTTATATGCAATCTTGAGGTAGTCCCAACATCCATGGTTAGGTATTTAATGCCCTATCCGGCAGATTTGATCCGGTTCAGGTGACCTCGTCGTCGCCCGCAAAGGACACCAGGATGAAGGCGTATTCCTCGGCCACTTCGTGGAGGCCTTCAAAACGCCCCGATTTGCCGCCATGGCCCGCCCCCATATTGGTTTTCAACAACAGCGGGTTATTATCGGTTTTCATGACCCGCAATTTGGCGGTCCATTTGGCTGGCTCCCAATAGGTCACTCTGGGGTCGTTCAGTCCGGCGGTGATCAGCAGGTGCGGATAATTTTGCGCCCGCACATTATCATAGGGACTATAGGCGCGAATGAAGTTAAAGGCGGCTTCATCGGTGATGGGGTTGCCCCATTCTGGCCATTCCATAGGTGTCAGCGGCAAGCTTTCATCAATCATGGTATTGAGGATATCAACGAAGGGGACATGGGCGACGATGGTGTGAAACAGGTCTGGCGCTTCATTGGCGATATAGCCCATTAGCGAGCCGCCTGCGCTGCCCCCAGAGGCCGAGATGCGCCCGACCTTGGTATAGCCCATATCCACCAAGCCTTTTGCAACATCGATGAAGTCATGGAAGGTGTTGGTGCGCTTATTAAGTTTGCCGTCTTCGTACCAATGGTAGCCCATTTCATCGCCGCCACGAATATGGGCGATGGCATAGGCAAAACCCCTATTGAGCAGGCTCAGCCGCGCGCCGGAGAAATGTGGCTCCATCCCCAAACCATAGGCGCCATACCCATAAAGATGCAATTTGCCCATTCCATCTTTTTTGAAATCCTTGCGATAGACGATCGAAACAGGCACGCGGGTACCATCGCGTACATCAATCATCAGGCGCTCGGTGATATAGTCCTTGGCGTCATAACCGGATGGGATTTCTTGGACCTTGCGGGTGATCAGTTGGCGCTTGGCCAAGTCATAGTCATAGACCGTCGCGGGGCTGACCATGGAATCGTAATGGATGCGCAGCGCGGCGCTTTTGTATTCGGGCGTATTGCCGAGGCTCGCCGCGTAGCTGGCTTCTGGGAAAACGATGTGGTGGCCCTGTCCCCCCAGGTTATGCACGCGGATTTGGTCCAGCCCCTCGACCCGTTCTTCGACCACCAAGAAATCGGCGAAGCCAGAAATCCCGTGAATATAATTGTCATCTGATGCGGCGATAACCTCTTCCCAGTTTTCTTGCTGGGGTGCGTCGATACTGGCTTTTACCACGCGGAAATTTTTATGCTGGTCATTGGTACGGATATAAAAATGCCCCCCGGCATGGGTGATGTCATATTCATGGCCGGATTTGCGCGGGGCCACCATCACTGGCTCTGCTGTGGGATTATGTGTAGGTAAAACACGGATTTCACTGGTGATATGGTCCCCCGTGGCGAACAGGATAAAATCCTTGCTGCGAGTTTTCGCAATGCCGGTGAAAAAACTGTCATCTTTTTCTTCATAAAGAATGCTGTCGTCATCAGGTGCGTTCAGTCGGTGCAGCCGGACCCGAAACGGGCGCAGGTTCTGGTTCAATTCCACATAAAGAACAGCCTGATTGCCAACCCAGATCGGGACCCCGGAGGTGTTGGTGATGACTGTGTGTGGCTCCTCACCGATGGTGCCGATACATATGTTAAAGCGCTCAGACCCGTCGGTATCTTCTGACCATGCGAGCAAGGCCTCATTTTCGCTGATGTCATAGGCGCGGCATTTATAATAGGCCCCCGAGGCGCGTTTTGCTTCATCCAGAAAACATGTGGTCGCGCCATTTCGGGCCGATGTGCGGTACCATTGACGGTATTGCGCACCCTTTTCGAAACGCCAATAATAATCATAGGTGCCATCACGGACCGGAACCGAAGAATCGTCTTCTTTTATCCGGCCTTTGATCTCTGTAAATATGTCGTTAATCAGGGCTTTGTGCGGGGTCATAAAGGTCTCGAACCATTCATTTTCCGCATTGAGATAGTCAAGGATTTCTGGGTCTTTAACCTCTGGATACCCGGGATCGCGCAGCCAGTGCCACGGATCGCTGATGGTCTGGTGATGCAGGGTGATGGCGAATTCTTTTTGCGCGGCGATGGGGGGCGTTTTCATATATCGTTATCTTCCTTTTCTGAGGGGGCGAGATTAACGTTATTCTGTGGTCGTGAAAATGTTTTTTAGCGGGGGCTATGGGCTTGCTCATTTTCTAGCGAGGGAGTATCCATAGCGTCTAGAGCGATAAAAAACACGAATGAAATGATGGGAGCAGCATGTTTAATCCACAAACTGCAAATAGGCTAAAAGCCTTTCGGGAAGAGTTGGCGTCACGCGGGCTGAAGGGCTTTGTAGTCCCGCTGACCGATGAACATGCCAGCGAATATGTGGCGGATTATGCGCAGCGTATAGCATGGCTTTCCGGCTTTCTGGGGTCTGCTGGACAAGTGGTGGTGTTGGACAATGCGGCGGCGGTTTTTGTTGATGGCCGTTATACGATTCAGATTGCGGCGCAGGTCGATCCCAAATTGTATGAGCATCGCCACCTGATTGACGAACCGCCTGTGGATTGGATTGCTGAACGTGCGGGGCCGGGCGATGTGATTGGCTATGACCCCTTTTTACATACCATTGGCTGGGTGGAAAATACCCGCGCAACATTAGCGCGCAAGGGCGCAAAATTGCAACCCGTGGACAGCAACCCCGTGGATGCGGTCTGGCAGGATCAACCGGGCGAACCGAATACAGCGGTTTTGCCGCATGATGTGAAATTTGCCGGGCAAACGTCTGAAGAAAAACGTCAGGAAATTGCAGCAGCCTTGGCGAAACAGGGCGCTGATGCCTGTGTGGTCACGGCACTCGATTCGATCGCGTGGCTTTTTAATATTCGCTCTGACGATGTATTACACACCCCGGTTTCTTTGGCTTATGGCACGGTGGCCTCTGACGGAACGGCGACGCTTTATATGGACCTGGTTAAAATGAGCGAGCAATTGCAGGTTCATCTGGGCAACCGGGTCGAAGTGCGCGCCAAGTCAGAATTTCTTGATGGCTTGTCGGAACTGGGTGCTGCCGGCAAGAATGTGTTGGTTGACCCGGCAACGGCATCAGCCGCCATTTTCGATCGGCTGGAACAGTCTGGCGCGAAAATCAGCAAGGGCATGGATGTCTGCGCCCTGCCAAAGGCACGCAAGAATAAGACCGAACAACAAGGGGCACGGGATGCTCATGTGCGGGATGGCGCGGCCATCGCGCGTTTTTTACACTGGCTGTCGATTGAGGCCCCCAAAGGCGGGCAAGATGAATTATCCGCCGCGGCCAAACTGCGCGCGTTCCGCGACGAAACGGGTGTTTTGAAGGACCTGAGCTTTCGCACCATTTCCGCAGCTGGGTCAAACGGTGCGCTGTGTCATTACAGCGTGAGCGAAGAGACCAATCTGCCGATTAAAATGAACAGCATCTATCTGGTGGATTCTGGAGGCCAATATGATGATGGAACCACCGATATCACCCGGACAATTGCTGTGGGCACACCAACGGCCGAGCAAAAAGACCGCTTCACGCGGGTGCTGAAAGGTCATATTGCCCTCGCCACCGCAATTTTTCCAAAGGGGACAACAGGCCCCGCGCTGGATGCCTTTGCACGGCTGCCATTATGGCAGGCGGGTCTGGATTATGACCACGGCACCGGGCATGGCGTAGGATCGTTTCTGGCGGTACACGAAGGGCCGGGGCGTATCGCAAAGGTCCAGAATACCGTGGCGTTGGAGCCGGGCATGATTTTCTCTGACGAGCCGGGGTATTATAAAGCGGGCGAATATGGCATCCGTATTGAAAATCTGGTTTTGGTGCAGGAATTGGATGTCGGCGGTGAACAGAAGATGCTGGGTTTTGAGACACTGACACTGGCACCTATAGATGTGAACTTGGTGGATACATCCATCATGACAGCGGATGAAATTGATTGGTTTAACGCCTATCACGCGCGGGTCATGAAAGAGATTGGCCCACGGGTGGATGACGCGACCCGGGCCTGGATGGCCAAGGTCACGGCACCGATCAATTAAATTGCAGCTTTGTCTCTGATAGATAGACCTTCACCTTGCCGCGACTGGAATTTAACTCCATACGTACCGGGACCATGAACTGACCATCTTTTGTGGGCACCAGCCAAAGCTTGACGCCGCGCTCTCGGGCTTCCTCTTCGGCTTCTTCGGCCTCTTCTTCGGCGCGGTGTTTATCTTGATCGTCTTTTGTGGAGACCCAGAAGCCTGCCTTTTGTTCGCCCGTGATGTTGCAACGAATGGCGGGACCTGAATAGGTCGACCTTTTGGTGCGGTCCAGATGTTCTGGTTGCTGTAGGCAATGGGCGTGGTAGACCATGGCGCGCGGCCCATCAAAGCTTGTGAATGTAATTGGCGTCTCGTCGCTGGCGGTGGGTAACTGCCAATGATTTTGTACGGCGGAGACAAATAGGCTTAAGGGGTCAGGCGCAACGCGCAATTCTTCTGGTACGGGTTCCCAATAGCCATCACTATTTTCGGGTTCTATGTGGCGCAAAATCGTCGCCTTGCCATCTGGCGCATAGGCCACCGTGCGCCCGTAAAAATCCTCATTCCATGTTGATTCGCTGACAAACTCCCGCGGCCTGACTTTCCCATCAATGATCTGCCCGTCGCTGGATATATGGCCCTCTGCTTTTAGAAAAAGACGCAATACCCCGCGTGATCGCAGGGCAATGTCGTGGCGATAGTCCTGATCGGCAAAGACCATTTTGCTTTCCAGGGTAAAAACCCGAAAGCCCTTCCAGTAGACATCATAGGTCCCGTCTAGCGACTGTGACCAGGCAGGCGTTGGTGCCAGTGCCAGAATGATGAGGCATGGCACCATAGACGCTTGAAAAGCGTTCAAAATTGCTCGTCGTTTCATGTTGATATTCACCTTGCTGTCGTTGGTGGCGTCATTATGCTTGACCTTATGGCAAAATTGTGGGGAATTCCAGCAAACGCGTACCGCATCCATTTGGAATGAATATTATGTCCAACATGCTCACACATAGGCCCGACGACGGTTGGGACATGAGCCGTTTTCGCCGTCAGGTGAGGACGCTTCTGGGCTTGGCATGGCCCGCGACGTTAGCGCGGATTGGTGTCATAGTCTTGGCAACTGTCGATACTTTGATGGTGGGGCATTATTCGACGCAGGAATTGGCTTATTTGAATCTGGGATCATCAACCATTGTGATGTTTGTCTTGTTGTGTTCCGTGGGTTTGTTGATTGGGACTTTGGTGCGCACCGCCGATGCCTATGGGCGCGAAGATTGGGAAGGCGCAGGTCGGGTTTGGCGACGGGCGATGCCTTATGCTTTGATTACCGGACTTGTCAGCTTGTTGGTCTGCTTACCTGCGTCATGGATGTTTTCTTCGGCGGGCATGGATGACCTGTTGGCCACAGAGGGCGGCAAGGTGATGATGGTTCTGGGTCTGGGCTTACCCGGGCACATGGTTTACATTCACAGTATCTTCTTCCTCGAAGGGGTCGAGCGCACCAAGGTCGGCATGTATGCCATTATTGTCGCCAATGTGATCAATACTGGTCTGAATTATATTCTGGTCTATGGGGGCTGGGGCATCGACCCCATGGGTGCGGTCGGCTCAGCGTGGGCGACAACGATCCTGCGGAACCTGATGGCAATTTTCATTGTTGTTTACATGCTCCGTTCGTCTGGACTTGCGCACTATAAATTAACCATGCCATGGCGGGGCTCATGGACCGATTGGCAATTGCAGCGCCGGGTTGGCTATGCTGCTGGCGTGGCGGTCGGGGCCGAGGTCGGAGCCTTCGCGATGCTGAGCATTTTTGCCGGCTGGATGGGCACTATCGCTCTGGCTTCGTGGGGAATTATTCTTAATGTCATGAGCCTTGTTTTTATGATTTCGGCAGGGCTGGGCGTTGCCGCGTCGGTGCGCGTCGGCATTGCGAAATCACGGGAAGATTATAAGGATGCAGCGCTTGCGGGCTGGACGGCTGTGTTGCTGGCGGCGATTGGGCTGATTGCGGCGGGGATGTGCATGTATATTTGGCAGACCGATATTGCGCGGGCTTATTCGAGCGATCTGTCGGTGTTGGCTTATACGGCGCCGCTTATAGGCTTTGCCGGTCTTGTGATGCTTTTGGATGGGGAACAGGCGGTGTTGGCAAATTCCCTGCGCGGTGCCAGCGAAACATGGGCGCCGATGGGGATTCAGTTTACGGCTTATGTGATTGTGATGATCCCGGTCAGTTATTATCTGAGCATTGCACTGGGTCGGGAAGTCCAAGGCCTTTTAGAGGCTGTGATTATAGCCAGTGTGGTCAGTGTCTTTTTTCAAGCCCTGCGGTTCCACTGGATTACCATTGTTGTGCACCGTCGCCACGCGGATTTGATACTCTAATCAAGAATCATTTTGATCTGTCAGAACATCCGCGCTAAACTTCGCCCTTCGCGGGAGCTTAGGGGTAAGTGGTGCGGGCCAATCGTCATGGACGCTTCGTTCATGTGGGTTGGCGTGTTGTCGCTTGTGCGAGGAATGAAAATGAAACGTGGTCGCTTTTTTCAAAAAATCACCCTTGTTACGTTGCTCGGCGTGGCTCTCGTATTCGCGCCTCCGGTGCGTTGGGCAAAAGCTGACATATTCGACGGGGCCTTTGGGGCCATTTCTTCCGGTTTGGACTATATTTGGCCGGACGATAGAGACATTAAAGACTTTTCGTTTCGTATGGGCATGGGCCTTGGCGCAATGCCCGATTATATAGGCTCTGACGATTATCGCTTGCGACTGGTGCCGTTGATTGATGTGCGGTTTCGGGATCGTTGGGTCCTGCAAGGCACCAAATTTAGGGTCAATATTCTAAATCATAAGGTTTTCAAGGCGGGGCCACTGGTAAAGTATAAATTTGGCCGCAAAGAAAGCCGTAACCCCCTGCTGGCGGGAATGGGGGATATCAATAATACGCTTCAGGTTGGTGCCTTTATAGATGTGCAAACGGAATTGGTGATCGCAAATTTGGAATATAGAAAAGCGCTCGGCGCGGGGCAGGGGTCTGAGGTGTTGATGCTTTTGGCGCATGGGTTGTACCGCCAAGATGATTGGTTGGTTGTGGCTGGTTGGCGCGCCCGCTGGCGGTCCGGGCGTAATATGATGACGAATTTCGGCATTAACGACGCCCAAGCACAGGCGACGGGGCTGGATGTCTACATCCCTAAAAGCGGTTTTGCACAAAGCGAGCTGAATATCGTCACCCGGTATCAGGTGAATGATTTACTGCGGGTCGAGGCTTTGGTCGGCGGTGGTCTTGTTTTGGGATCAGCCGCGGATAGCCCATTGGTTAAGGGCAATGGCAGCGCGTTTCAAGCCATCGCGGGCGTTGGCTTTCGATATTCTTTTTAAAGGTGGACGTATTTATTTCTTATGAGTGAATTTCTTTTGAGCCAAGCGCATTTGCAGGCCGACCTCGACGCACTTGCGGCAATCGATGCCGATATCGCTACGGCTTTAGCGTCGGTGGGCTATCCGCAAGAGCGGCGAAACAAAACAGGATTTGCAATTTTCCTCGGCATTATTGTTTCGCAACAGCTTTCAACCAAAGCCGCCGCCACAATCAAAGGCAGGTTGTTCGCAAAAATGAATGATATTCCCACGCCACAGGGCTTTTTGGCGCTGGAGGATGATGAGTTACGGGCGGCGGGCCTATCGCGCCCGAAAATTCGCTATGGTCGGGGGCTCTGCGAAGCGGTGCTGGAGGGTCGCTTTGACCCCGATGCACTGGGGACGATGCGCGATGACGAGGTGATTGAGGCGATCACGGCTCTGCTTGGTTTTGGCAGGTGGTCAGCGGAAATGTATCTGTTGTTTTCGCTTGGCCGCCCTGATGTTTGGCCTGCAGATGACCTTGCAGTTCAAGAAGCGGTCAAGCGGCTAAAGGGGTTGCATGAGCGGCCAAAACAGAAGGAAATGGATGCGGTCGCCGCGCCATGGCGACCTTACCGCGGTGCAGCCGCTATTTTTCTGTGGCACTATTATGCGCGGACACCCAATCTATAAAGACTCTTGATGCAAAGGGCACGTGTCGAATTGATTTTACGCTGTGCCGCAGGCGGGTATGATACAGTCATTAACCGAGACAAACTTTTTGAGGAATAATTGAAGAATGAGTTTAAATATTCAGCCCTATTTTGATCAAGCAACGTTTTCCATGACATATATCATCTCTTGTGATGCAACAGGCGCGGCCGCGATTATTGACCCGGTTTTGGATTATGACGCCGCATCGGGTGCGACCAGCAGGGTGAGCGCAGATAAGGTTGTGGACTATGTGCGGGATCATGATTTGGACGTGAAATACATCATGGAAACGCACGTTCATGCAGATCATATTTCGGCTGCGCCTTATCTGAAGAAAACGCTGGGGGGCATCACCTGTATTGGCGAACATGTGAAGACTGTTCAGGAAACATTTGCGCCAGTGTTTAACTTAGAGCCAAGCTTTAAGTGCGACGGCAGTCAGTTTGATCGGCTGCTCAGTGATGGTGACGAGCTAGAACTCGGCGAAGAGGTCATTCGTGTTCTGCATACCCCGGGTCATACGCCTGCGTGTGTAACCTATATGGTGGGGGATGCGATGTGGGTTGGGGATACATTCTTCATGCCTGATTTTGGCACAGCGCGATGTGATTTTCCCGGCGGGGATGCGGCGGTTTTATGCGCCTCATTGCGCAAGATATTGTCCCAGCCTGACGAAACCAGAATGTTTATGTGCCATGATTACGCACCAGGTGGACGGGACTATGAATGGGAAACCACGGTCGGCGAACAAAGGGCCGAAAATATTCATATCGGGGGCGGCAAAACGGACGCTGAATTTATCAAGATGCGATCCAGTCGAGATAAAGAATTATCCATGCCTAAACTGATCCTGCCGAGTGTACAGGTGAATATGCGCGCCGGATTTTTCCCACCGGCAGAGGGCAACGGTGTCAGCTATTTGAAGATTCCGATCGATCAGTTCTAAAGAATAAAGCACAGAGGTTTTTTTGGGGAAAGGCCAATGGTAGATTTTAACACAATTGATGAGACGATCACGGTCTGCGGCCAATTGTCAGAGAGCGACATGAATCACGTAGCAGCGCGGGGGTTCAGGTTGTTGATCAACAATCGCCCTGATGGTGAGGTGGATGATCAACCAACGTCCGAAGAGGTTGCATCATGGGCGGCACGCCATGGCATTGAGTATCATTATTTACCTGTGGCTTCTCGGCAGATGGCCTTACACGATGTGGCCGCATTCGGGGGCATCTATGGCCCGGCCCAGGGCCCGACACTGGCGTTTTGCCGTAGTGGCATGCGCTCGGCCATATTGTGGGCACTGACCATGGCAACGGTTGGCGGACTGGAGCGGGAGGAGATCGTCGCTCGTGCCAATGCAGCGGGCTATGATATCACCAGCTTACGGTCGGCTTTGGATGGATTGATACAGGTCTCTCCAGTCGCTTAAAGGGGCTTGCAGGTCGAATTGGATTGCAAACACGGCGTGCAATCGGCAATCATGGATCCTATGCAGGAAATCATTGAACAGCTTGTCTCTCATCTGCCACAGATAGAGGCCGCCTTTGTCGCCGCTGCTTTTGCGCCGATCTCTCTGGCGATTTCTTATCATATCATCATGAGCAAAAACGACGTGCGGGCGGCCATTGGCTGGGTTGGCCTTGTATGGTTGGTGCCGTTCTTGGGTGCGCTATTATATTTGCTGCTGGGGGTAAACCGGCTGAAACGCAAGGCCGCTCGTCTTCATGCTGGGGTACCTGAGACCCCTGCGCAACCCCTGCCAAAACGGGTCAGCCTGGATGACACAGCTTGTGGCCACTTAAAAAGTCATGTTGATTTGGTTGATCAATTGGGTGCGGGCTCATTGAGCGCCGGGAACAACATTCATCTGTTAGACGGTGGCGACGAAGCCTTTCCTAATATGATCACCGCAATTGACGAGGCCAAACACTCCATCTTGCTCTCTAGTTATATTTTTGGTGGCGATACAGCGGGAAGCCAGTTCGCACGTGCGCTGGCCGGGGCGGCGGCCCGCGGGGTCGATGTGAAGGTGCTGTTGGATGGAATTGGCGATTTATATCACTGGCCACTTGCGTCACGTATTTTGCGCAAATCGGGCGTTCAGGTCGCGCGGTTTAATGGCAGCTTTCTGCCTTGGCGCATGGCTTATTTGAACATGCGCAATCATCGTAAGATTTTGGTGGTCGATGGTCAGTTAGGGTTTACAGGGGGTATGAACTTACGATCAGGAAATTTAAAAAACGCCCCCAAATCGTCTGCGATCAAGGATGTTCATTTTAGGCTCACGGGTCCTGTGATTAAACAGATGGTCGACATTTTCGCTGATGATTGGCGGTTCGCCACGGGCGAAACAGTCTCCATCCAGACCGATATTAAGCAGATGGAAAATGCTGCAACGATCGCCCGGGGAATTGCCGATGGCCCAGATGAGGAGATTGACCGCGTGAGCTGGGTCCTACGGAGTATCCTTGGGACAGCGCGCTCGTCTGTGTCTATCGTGACGCCATATTTTTTGCCAGACCGGATTCTATTCGTGGCTCTGGTGCAGGCAGCATTGCGCGGGGTAGATGTGCGGATTTATGTGCCAATGAAAACCAATCTGCGGGTTGTTGGTTGGGCGGCGCGGGCGCAGTATGAGCAGCTTCTTGAGGGGAAATGTCGCATTTTTCACACCCCCGCGCCCTTTAATCACAGTAAACTGATGACGGTTGATGAATGTTGGACTTTATTTGGCTCAACCAATTGGGACCCGCGCAGCCTGCGCCTAAACTTTGAATTTAATGTTGAATGTTTTTCCAAGGACTTGGCCCGCTCTGTGGCCTCTAGCATTGACCGCGTCGCGGCGAACTCTATTGAAGTACACCGCGAGGATGTGTGTAGAACCAATCCACTCATCAAGTTTCGCAATGGCATCGCATGGCTTTTCAGCCCGTATTTATGAGCTTAATTTGGTTAAAATTTGAGCCCTGTTTTAGCCACTCGTTCAGGCAATTTTAAATCACACTTTGTAATCTATTCCTATGACCGTCGCGAAAGAGAGCGACAAATTAGGAACGATAGCATGCACATTTTGACGCGTTTGTATCAAACTGGCCGGGCCTTGCTGCGGGATACGGGGGGCGCCGCGGTTCTTTATACGGCGATCCTGTTGCCTGCGCTGGCGGGCTTTATAGGCTTGGGTGTGGATGTGGCCCTGTGGCATGTGACCAAGCGGCAAACCCAAGCCATGGCGGATGCTGCCGCCATCGGCGCTGCGCTTGAAAAATTACGCCTGCCTGACAGTGTCAATGTGCAGGAGTCCGCATTGGAAAACGCAGTGGCAAACGGCTATACCGCTGGTGCGGGTCGCCAAATCACGGTCAATAGTCCCCCGACAAGCGGCCCACACACGGGTCAGGCTGATGCGGTCGAGGTGATCATTCGCGTCCCCGCGCCACAGTTATTATCAAGTATTCTGGATAGCGAGCAGCGCTTCATTTCATCCCGTGCTGTGGGGCTGAGTGATCTGAACAAGACCTGCCTGTGGTCATTGAACGCGGTGGACCGCGCCACGATCAGAGTGGCTGGTGGTAGTCAGGTGGAATTTTCATGTGGTGTATTTGCCAATTCCAGCGACCCCGAGGCCATTGATATATCCGGTGCCGGGTCTTGCTTAACAGGCAGCGAGGTTGAAGCGGTTGGGGGCGCGTCTGTGGGCTGTATTCATCCTGCCGTTGTCTCTGGCGCACAGCATCGCAGTGACCCGTTAGAAGCGCTGCCCGCACCGACCAGCACGGGCTGCACCTATTCTGGGAACACAAGTGTCACAGGGCATCATGATCGCACGCTTTCACCTGGAACCTATTGCGGCAATATCACTCTGCTTACCAGCGGTACTGTGACCATGCAGCCTGGCATTTATATTTTAGATCGTGCGGGCATGAATATCGGCGCCCATACTACGGTGGTGGGGACAGGGGTGACCATATATTTAAAGCCCGGCGGTCAAACCAGCGATAATATCAGCATCAGCTCAGGCGCAACTGTGGAATTAGAAGCGCCAACCACAGGGGTTTATGCGGGTATATTGATTTATCAGGACCGAGAGTCGTCCCCCTCCATCCAGCACCAATTAACCGGCGGTGCCTTTATGGATTTGGCGGGAATTATATATGCGCCAGGTCAGTCGGTCATTTTCTCAGGGGGATCGTCAGCGGACAGTTCAAACAGCACCATTATTTCTGACCGCGTCGATTTCAGCGGCAACTCTTATTTGGCTGAGTTTTCACCATCGCAGCGTCTTTTAAACCCGCTGTTGGTCGAAGCGCGATTGTTGGAGTAGGACGACGATGACAGCATTTAGAAGATTGCTGCGCGCGCGGGGTGGCAATGTCACCATCGAAGCGGCCTTGGCCTTTACGGTCATAAGCACCTTGTTGATTGGCGGGGCGGATTTTGGTCGACTTGTGTTGCGGCAAAGCCAGTTGGAGCAGGTGGTGCGTGCTGGCACCCAGTACGGCCTGCGCGGACAAACCGATGCGTTGGATACGCAGGCAGTTGTGGCCGCGGCCTTGGCGGCGGGCGGGCAAGGGTCCAGTGGCATGAATGTGACGGCACAAACCACATGCCACTGTCCCGGCCAAGGCGGAATTTCATGCAATGGCACATGCACGGATGACAGTTATCCGCAGATGTATTTGAACGTGTCCGCAGGCGCCGAGGTGACATTCCTATTTGGCTTAGCAGGGGCGCCCAAAAAGTCGATCTCCGCGCTGAAGACATTAAGGGTCCGGTAATGCATTTCTTAAACCGAATATCCGCAGTTTGCCAAGATTGCCGCGGTGCGATCTCGATAGAGCTAAGCCTGATTTTGCCCGCGCTTCTGCTGGCCACCTTGATGGTGTTTGATGTAGGACGGGCGGTTCTTGCTTATTCCAGTCTGAATGATGTCGCGGCCGATGCTGCGCGTTACGCCAGTATTCATGGTGCGCGCTCTGGCGGCAGTATGAGCGACGATGAGATTATTAGTTACGCCAAGTCGCGCATTGCCGGGTTAGAGCTGTCGGCTGTTCAAATGACAGTGACGTGGCAGCCCAGTCGCCACCGGGGCAGTAGCGTGAGTATTGATATATCCAGCGAATTTACGTTTCTTGCCACGCGTTTGCTGCCCATGTCGCCCATAAATCTGGACGGCCATGGCAGTATGACAGTGCTTTAGTGCAGGCTGTTATGTACGTTTTTTTCTACGCTTTTGCCATTTTTTATATTCGGTGAGGGTGAAGAGATACACCCCGGTGAGCCACAACAACAACAGCACAATACCAGCCGGCAGGAACAGATAATGTTTGGTCCAGTCGGCAAACCATGACCCATCGTGTAGGGTTTCGAATAGATCAGAGCGCCGATATGCGACGGATAAAACCTCTGCAGTTTGGGTATCTACTTGGACTTCCCAGCGGTTCTTGGCCATGAACTTGGCCACACCCCTATCGGGCTTCAAGTCCACACGGTCCAGCTCTGCCCATGTTGTCAGCTCTGCTTCGGGCACGCTTTTAGCCGCATCAAACATTTGTTGTAGGCTCGCCATGGGGACATCGACGGATGTGCCCCGCTGCGTTGGCGGTTGTATCCAGTCGATATCTTTTTTCAGCATCAAGACAATACCCGCGCCGATCATAATGACCAACGGTACTGCTATGATGAATGACCCCCAGTGATGAATCTTACGAAACAGAACCTGTGTCTTCATGTCGGCAATATTACCTCACAAAAATATTTAGTCATGACCTAGCGGACTATCTGGAAGGCTAATGGGAGCGCCTGTTGATAGGTGGTTCAGGTCCAGCGCTTTCACGCGGGCCCGAATAGCAGCGGCATCCTGCGCGAAAAAGGCATTGACCTCCGCCACGGCACTTGCCAAAGCACGCTCTGCGTGGGCGATTGCGATCTGCATGGGTTCAGAGGCGCGACCGGGTACGCCGCCCGAATAGCTGAATGCATCGCCAATGATTGCCTCAACCTTTTTCGGATCACGTTTGAAACCCTGTACTTTTTCCGCCTGACGGAACAGGCCTTCCAGCTCTTTGGTGCGGTCCTTGGCGGCTTTCAGTTCCTCCATAAACGCGCTCAGGTCTTCGCTGTCGTTGGCTTCCTTGGCTTTTTTCGCGAGGGCCTCAATCGTGCCGATTTCCTTGGCGGCATCAAGCACCCGGCCCAGAGCCTCGCGGGAGGCATTTTGTAGGGCAATCAGATGACTGCGCACGGCGAAGCCTGCTTCATAGTCTGCTTGTGTCAGGTTAACGCGGGGGTCTGCCGTAACACGCGCTGTGCCGGAAACGCTGTCATCACCATAGCTCAGCGTCACAGTATAATTGCCGGGGGGAACCAGAAAACCTGAGGGAAGGTCTGCATCTGGGCGCCCGTTACCTGATAATGGTTTTGCCCCATCCGCACGTGTGTTCCATACAATACGGTTGATGCCCTGATGGACATCGCTAGTAAAGGTGCGAACCACATCGCCCGCGGCGGTGGCCACGCTGACTTTGATTTTTTCAGGAGCGGCACTTTTGCCATCATCTTCTGTGGCGGCGGCTCGTTTTGCGATCCCTCTGGTGCGTTCAGCCTCTGGATCGGGGTGTTTCAGGTCATCACCGGACATGGCGAAGGTCACCATCACGCCATAAGGCTGGTTGTCGGCACGGAAATGACCATCACCTGTAAAGCGTGTTGAAGGCGTTTGCCCGACCAAATACTGGGTGCCTTCGGACAAGGACAGGAGCTGCAAACGCTCGTTCAAGCCCTTGTCACCGAGACCCCGCAAACCTGAATAATCGTCAATGACGAAAATACTGCGGCCATGCGTTCCAAGAACCAAATCGGATTCGCGCTCTTGAATGGCCAGATCCATCACCGACGTGGTCGGGACGCCAGCGGTCCATTTGGTCCAGTCTTTCCCGGCATTGGTCGAAACATAGAGACCAAATTCGGTTCCTAGGAACAGAAGATTCGGGTCAATTGGGTCTTGCTTGATGGACAGCGCATAACCAGAAATATCTTTGGTCACGATGGACGTCCATTTGCGGCCATAGTTTTCCACTTTATAGACATAGGTGCCCATATTGGAGCGGCGGTGGTCATCCAAAACAACAAAGGCCGTCCCAGCGTCATGTGGGCTCGGCTCGATCATGGGCACCCAAGCGCCTTTTGGTGCACGGCGCGGTGCGCGGCCCTCTATGCTTTCCCAGTTTGCGCCACCGTCACGGGTAATGTGGACCCGTCCATCATCACTGCCTGACCAAATTACGCCCTGTTCCAGTGGGCTGGCGGCGAGGGATACAAGCGTGGTGTAGTTTTCAGCCGCTGTGACGTCAAAGGTAAGCCCCCCACTTTCGCGGTAGGTTTGATGTTCTGGGTTATTGGTGGTTAGGTCCGGTGAAATAATGGTCCAACTGTCACCACGGTCCGTGGATTTGTGCACGAACTGGCTGCCGTAATAAATGGTATCCGCATCAAATGGGTCTTGGGCGAGCGCCGCACTCCAGTTAAAGCGTAACTCCAGATCGGGGTCCTCTGTATTAGGCGCGATATTTTTTTGCTCACCCGTGTTCAGGTCCCAACGGCGCAGGTTGCCGCCCTGTGACATGGAATAGCCGCGGGTCGCGTCATCAGGCATGGGGCGGGCGTCAAAGCCATCACCAAAGGAAACCTCCTGCCAATGCAGGTTGCGAATGCCGCCGTTTTCCCAGACCTCGGTCGGGCCGCGCCAAGACCCATTGTCTTGCAAGCCGCCATAAACATTGTAGGGTTGCTCGTTGTCCACATTGATGTGGTAAAACTGGCTGACAGGCATATTGGAGACGAAACGAAAACTGTCGCCGCCATCGCGGGTAATTGCGATACCGCCATCATTACCAACAATCAGGTGATCGGGGTTGGATGGATTGAGCCACATGGCGTGGGTATCAATATGAATGGTGTTGGATGCCGCACAGCAGGAAATGGCTGTGATGCGGTCAAAATCTTTACCGCCATTGATAGACTTAAAGACGTTCGATTCCACGTTGTAAACGGTTTCCGGGTCTTTGGGGTCGACAAAAAACTCGGTGTAGTAGAACGGGCGACCCATGATGCCATCGGAATCATTGACTGTGCGCCATGTTTTGCCGCCGTTATCGCTGCGGATCAGTTGGCTTTTTTCAGCCTCGACCATGGCGTAAACGGTTTTCGGCTGCGACGGTGAGACAGCAAAAACAGAGCGCCCCAATTCGCCAGCGGGAATACCGTCTTCTACGGTGAGGTGGCGCCAGCTTTCACCCCCATTGTCGGAGACATAAAGGCCGGACCTATCGCCGCCCGATTTGAAGAAATAGGGCCAACGGCGAAATTCCCACATCGCCGCATAAAGCTTGTTGGGATTGGAGGGGTCCATTTTAATATCAACGGCACCCGTGTCTTCATCGACATAGAGAATGCGCGACCAGCTTTTGCCCCCATCCGTGGTTTTATAAACCCCGCGGGTTTCGTTGGGGCCCCAAAGGGTACCGAGGGCGGCCACATAGACCGTATTGGAATCGGTTGGGTCTATGGCAATGCGGGAGATCCGCTCGCTGGCTTCCAGCCCCATATTGGTCCAGGTTTCGCCACCATCAATGGATTTATATACGCCGCCGCCTATGGATGTAGAATTGCGCACGCTGTTTTCGCCAGTCCCGGCCCAGATGATATCGGGATTGGACTGGTCGACCTTAACGGTGCCAACTGATGCCACGGCTTCTGTGTCAAACAGGGTGTCCCACGTTAAACCGGCATCTTCCGTTTTCCACACGCCGCCCGCTGCCGTACTCACATAAATGATGCGCGTATCGGACAGGTCCACATCAACGTCGGTGATACGGCCACTTGTGGCGGCCGGGCCGATGTTGCGGGCTTTCAGGCCCTCCATCAGGTTGGAGTTTAGCTCTGCCGCCGTTGGAAGGGCGACGCTCAGCGCAATTGCACTGGTGCCGATTGCAAGAGCGGCTGTTTTTAGGTTTGGAAGATACCGGTTCAAAATAGACATATCGGGTTATCCTGTTTTCTTGAGGAGAGCGTTATTCAGCGGCTTTGGTGAATGGCAAATGCGCCAGGGCAGGTAAACCAGCCCCACTATAGGCCGAATTGAATGCTGCCAATGGACCTGCGACCAGTTCGTCGCGCGCGCTTATGGCGGTGTCAAATTGCCCTTTCACCATTTCGAAACGCTCCATCACGCCAGCGCTGAGGGGTGGAACATCACCCGCCGCCGTCGCATAGAGGTAAAGCAGGCGCGCATTCAGCTTGTTCGGCCAATTCAGCACGTCCTGAAAAAATTCGCGTTTCGGGCTGATGACCGTGTCTTCCCAGCCATCGATGGCCTCGTTCAGGGCTTTACCCGCCGCAACCACATCTTCGCTCAGGCCCAATTCGTCGGCCCGTTTCAACAGGCGCTCGGTATCGTCCCGCACGGTGCGCAGTGATGTGATGGAGCGGTTTAATTCGTCCGCCATGGCATAGAGTTTCTCGGTCGTGCGAACAGATGCCTGATAAGCCGCCGCCGGAACATCGGAGCGTGGATCCAGCGTGACTTCAAGGGGCTGCTCATACTGTTTATCGCCCACATTCAAACGAACCGTATAGGTGCCCGGTGCGACGGTATAACCATCAATTTCGCTACCCGGCGCGCCAAGGACCGTAAAGACGCCGGGGATGCCTTTGATCGGCTCGACGCTCATATCCCAGTGGTGGGTATTCATACCCGCCTTGGCAGAGACATCATCACCGTCAAAGGTGCGGATAACCTTATCACCGTCAAGAATTTCAAGACTGACGGTCACATCCTCACCGGGTTTTTCCTTAAGCGAATAATGGATATGCGCCCCGTCTTGCGGATTGGCGGCCATGCCCGGATCAGATTGACGATTGGTGATGAAATCAAAGGCCGGGATCGGTGCAAACAGGTGGGCGTCTGCATTCATGACATCGTCGGTCAGGTTGCGCAGGGCGGACAGGTCTTCTAACACCCAGAACGCGCGGCCTTGGGTTGAAAGCACCAGGTCGTTGCCATGCACTTTGATATCGGTGATCGGCACCACGGGCAGGTTCAACTGGAATTTTTCCCAGTCTTTACCGCCATTATATGAAATATAGAGGCCCGTCTCGGTGCCTGCATACAGCATGTCCTTACGCTGGGTATCTTCGCGCACAACGCGGACAAAAGCCCCATCGGCAATGCCTTTTGCAACCTTGCTCCAGCGCTTGCCATAGTTGGTGGTCTTGTAAATAACAGGCGTGTGGTCGTTATATTTATAACGGTTATAGGCCACATAGGCTGTGCCCGGTGTATGGGGGGACGCTTCGATGGCATTCATCATGCCATCCTTGACGCCGCGCGGGGTGACATCTTCCCAGTTGCCACCGCCATCGCGGGTGATGTGCAGTAGGCCATCATCGGCACCGGCCCAGATGGTTTTTGCATCATGAGGCGATTCTTCAATATAAAGAATGGTGTTGTAATTCTCTGACACCTCGTTGGTGATGGGGCGGCCCATGGGCCCTTGTGTGGCGGGGTCATCACGGGTCAGGTCGGGGCTGACCTCGGTCCAGCTTTCACCGCGATCGGTTGACTTCAGCAGCACATTACCGGCGTGGTAAATGACGCTCGGATCATGTTCCGAGACCGTGATAGGCGCGTTCCAGTTAAAGCGGTATTTGCGCTCGGACGGGGAAACGCCAAATTCAATTTCCGGATAAACGCGGACGTCGCGTGTCATGCCGGTTTCATTGTCATATTCGTCGATCTGGCCCAAATAGCAGCCCGCATAAACGAAACGCGGGTTATCTGGGTCAAAGGCCACATGGGCACTTTCACAGCCGCCCATGGCGATATAATCATCACGGCCAATGGCGCCGTCCAGACCACGACTGCGCACTGCGACGGTCGTGTTATCTTGTTGACCAGCATAAATCCGATACGGGAACATATTATCTGCGTTGACCCGGTAGAACTGGGCGGTGGGCTGGTTGTAAATGGATGACCATTCGACACCCCCATCAAAGGTTACAGTACCGCCGCCATCGTTGCCGCTGATCATGTTTTTGCTGTTGTCGGGGTTGATCCACATATCGTGATAATCACCGTGCGGGCCGCGGATGGATGAGACCGACTTGCCGCCATTGATGGACTTGTAGAACCCTGAATTCATCACATAAACCGTGTTTTCGTCATTGGGATCGGCATCAATGTGCATGTAATACCAAGACCGCGCATGAAGGCGGCGGTCACTGTTCACAAGTTTCCAACTTTCCCCAGCATCGTCTGAACGGTAAAGCCCGCCTTTTTCGCGGTTTTCAACAATGGCCCAAACGCGGTCTGGGTTGGCGGGGGAGGGGGCAATGCCCATCTTACCCTTGAAGTCCGGCAGGCCTTTGCTCAACTCGGTCCATGTGTCGCCGCCATCGGTTGATTTATAAAGGCGTGATCCATCACCACCTGAGCGAATTTCCCATGGCTTACGCTGCATGTCCCACATGCTGGCGTATAGAACGCGAGGGTTGTTTTTATCCATTTTAATATCAACGGCACCGGATGTTTCATTCACATAAAGGACTTTCTCCCACGTCTCGCCGCCGTCTTTAGAGCGATAAATGCCACGGTCTTCACTGTCCCCCCATGCGGCGCCGAGGGCCGCGACATAAACCAGATCAGGGTTCGTGGGGTGGGTTTGAATGCCCGCCACCAGCCGTGAATTAGGCAAGCCAACATGGGTCCAGGTTTTCCCTGCATCGGTTGATTTATAAATACCGTCCCCGCTGGATGCGGAAACCCCCCGCATGGGCGCTGCGCCCGTGCCAACATAGATGACGTTCTTATCGGATTCGGCCACATCAATGGCGCCAATGGTGCCAACGCCAAAGAAACCATCAGAGATATTTTTCCAGCTCAGACCCGCATTGGCAGTCTTCCAGACCCCGCCGCCTGTTGCGCCCATATAATACGTCAGGTCGTCGCCCTCAACGCCTTCAACGGCTGTCACGCGTCCACCCCGGTGGGGGCCAACATTCCTGAATTCCATGCCTTCATAGAATTTTGCGTCAACCTCCGCAATGACGGGGTTGCTATAGCCCACGGCCATGCTGGCCATAGCCAGCGAAAACGCCAGCGCATTGCGCACCGGGGCATTGGTTTTAATTTTTTGCTTATTTTTCATTATTAAATCCCTTCAGAATTCTTATGGCTGTCGGTGTTGACCAACAGAGTGTGCAGGGATCATTACCCCTGTACCCCCCTTTTAAAAGACCCAAGACGGTAGCTGTGGCTGAAGATAAGAGTCAATGATGAAAGGATGCGACTGAGCCAAAGCGAATACTATTAGAGACGAAATGATCAAGGGACTTTGATCGCCCGATCTCAAATGGTCAAGATTCGACAAGCAGCGCGCACAGGTATATAATTGCTTGTTTATATTTGTATTTTTGCATTCTTGGATTGAATATTCATTGATATTCAGGACTGATCTTTCGGGGGAGTAGAGGTGAAATTTGCAATTCGCAAAGAATATTGGGTGCCACCAACTATAGCGTCAATTTTACTTGCAGGGGTGGCTCAGTACGACTTTTTGACATTTCATGTTCTGGCCGAAGGTGCCGCAATTCTAATCGGTTTTATGATGTTCGCGGCCGCTTGGAATACAACCCGCTTCACCGGTGATTATTTTTTATTGTTTATGGGGACGGGGTATTTCTGGGTTGCGGTTATAGATATTGTTCACGTGCTTGCCTATCCGGATATGAATTTAATTCTGCCCGGTTCTGCTAATCTGGCCAGTCAGTTCTGGTTGGTGGCTCGGTTTTTCGAATGCGGTATTTTGCTGGCGGGGGCGTTAATTTATTTCCGGTCTAATCATGGGTTTCTCCAGTTCGCGGCATTGGGTGTGGTTTCTGTGGTCATGATTCACGTTGTCCTGCTGGGTTATTTTCCCGCAACGTTTGTTGATGGCGTCGGCCTGACCCAGTTCAAAATTCAAAGCGAACACGTGATCATTGTCCTCTTAGGGATCGCGCTTTATTTCTATGGGAAAAGCCCTGCGTTCAAAGGTGATCGCACCAAATCATTCATTGTTGCGGCGCTGTTATTTACAATTGCAGCAGAGTTTATGTTTACCGCCTATACGGTCTTTTTTAGCCAGTTCAATATGGTTGGGCACTTGCTCAAGATTTTCTCGTTCTGGATGATTTATCAAGCGCTCATAGCAAAAATTCTTGTGGCACCTCATTTGAAAATTCACTTGCTGAATCAGTCAATTCAGCAAAGCCCGTTGGGGATGAGTTTGCTGGATTTGAAGGGTGAAAATATCACCAAGAATCCCGCATATGAAAAATTGATGAAGGTGGGGACATATCATTTGGTTCGCGGGTCTGAACGTATAGATATTAGCAAGGATGAAACCTGGTTGGACACTGTGGGTGTCATGACCGCATTGAACGAAGGACGGGCCTGGCATGGCACGGTGGAATCGCAAACGGCCTCCCCAACCCCCCGGTTGGATGCCGTGTCTATTTCTCCTGTGATGGGCAGCAGCGGCGAAATGAAAGCGGCGCTTGTGACCATTTCCGATGTGACCCAATTGGTGCAAGCTAAAAATCTTGTTTCGGACCAAGGCAATGCGATCACAGATGTTTTGATTGGCTCGATCGCAGCCGTTGCCGATTTACTGGAAACCCGCGACCCCTATACGTCCGGGCACAGCAAAAAAGTTGCCGCCATGGCCGTTGAGTTGGGCCGTGAACTTGGCCTAGGGCAAACGGAATTGGACGGGTTGCGGTTCGCCGGACTGATACATGATATCGGTAAAATTAAAGTTCCGATGGATATATTGAATAAGCCAAGTCGCTTATCCACAGCCGAGTTTGAAATTATCAAAGAACATCCGCGGATCGGGTATCAGGTTATTGAAAACATCCCCTTCCCATGGGATGTCCCGCAAATTATTCTAAGTCATCATGAACGCTGGCAAGGTCAAGGTTACCCCGATGGCTTGGTTGGTGACGATATTCCGTTTGGTGCGCGGATTCTTGCGGTGGCGGATGTCATCGAATCGGTCACGTCACACCGACCATATCGCCCTGCACTGGGAATTGAAAAAGCCTTCGACATCTTGCATGAAGGCAAAGGTGTTGAGTTTGACCCAGCGGTTGTGGACGCTGCGGACAAAATCAGGGATATCTTGGCAGCATGCGAAGCTGAGACAAGGGTCTGAACAAAAATATCTAGCTTTCAATAACATTCAATTGCTTTTAACCTCGCCTTGCAAAAAAGGGGGAAAAGGAGAATTTATGCGTATTGATGGCAAATCATATCGCACAATCTGGCTGGCGAAAGATGGCTGGCGGGTGGAGATTATTGATCAGACACGCTTACCCCATGAGTTTGAGACCGTTTTGCTGGCAACACTTGACGACAGTATTCGCGCCATTGCTGATATGCTGGTGCGCGGTGCCCCTCTGATTGGTGTGACGGCGGCTTATGGCTTGGCACTTGCTATGCGCGAAGGCAATGATGACACGGCACTGAAAGCGGCATGCGCCAAAATGGTGGCGGCGCGCCCGACGGCGGTAAACCTGCGTTGGGCGGTGGATCGAATGCGCGCGGACCTAGCAGCTTGCGCCCCGGTAGACCGGGCGCAAAGGGCGTATGATCTGGCGGCGATCATGGCTGATGACGATGCGGAAATTTGCCGAAATATCGGCGTGCATGGCCTGAGCTTGATTGAGGACGCAGCGGCTAAAAAAAATGGCCCGGTGAATATATTGACCCATTGTAATGCGGGTTGGTTGGCGACGGTGGACTGGGGGACCGCGACTTCGCCCATCTATCAGGCCTTTGACAAGGGGATCGATTTGCATATTTGGGTTGATGAAACCCGCCCGCGTAATCAGGGGGCCGCTCTGACTGCGTTTGAATTGGGCCAACACGGGGTACCGCACACCATTATCGTGGATAATGCTGGCGGCCATTTGATGCAGCGCGGTGATGTGGATATGTGCATCGTTGGCACCGACCGGACAACAGCATCGGGCGATGTGTGCAACAAAATAGGCACTTATTTGAAGGCGCTGGCGGCGCACGATAATGATGTGCCGTTTTATGTGACCTTGCCCGGGTCCACCATTGATTGGACGCTGGATGACGGGCATAAAATTCCGATTGAAGAACGCAGCGCAGATGAGGTTCGATTGATCAGCGGCTTGGCGGCTACTGGTACGGTTGAGCAAATTGATATCGCCGCCAAAGGTTCGCCCGCCGCCAACCCGGCCTTTGACGTGACACCAGCACGGTTGGTCACAGGACTGGTGACAGAACGAGGGGTTTGCGCGGCCAGCAAAGAAGGATTAATGGCGCTATACCCGGAGATCCGATCATGAATGCGGCGAAGGATTTGATAAAAACAGCCAAGGCGATGAATGCCAGCGGTCTGAACCACGGCAGCGCGGGCAATTTATCGGTGCGGGTGGGTAACGGCCTGTTATTGACGCCGTCGGGTTTGGATTATGCTGCGATGACCGAAGACGAGGTCGTGCGGATGACGATGGACGGCAAATGGTCCTGTGATAACCGCGATATGAAACCCACCAGTGAGTGGCGCTTTCATCTAGACATCATGGCGGCGCGGGCAGATATCGGCGCTGTTATACATGCGCATTCGCCCTTCGCGACGGCCTTGGCCTGTTTGCGGCGGGACATTCCTGCCTTTCATTATATGGTGGCGGTGGCGGGTGGAAAGATGGTTGCCTGCGCGGATTATGCCACGTTTGGCTCGGCGGAATTATCTGAAAACGTCATGCGGGCGCTGGACGGGCGGCTGGCGTGCTTGATGGCCAACCATGGCCTGATGGCCTGCGGTCGCGATTTGTCACACGCTCTTGCGGTGGCCATCGAAGTGGAAGAATTGGCGGCACAATATATGCGCGCCTTACAGGTCGGCGAGCCGATCATTCTTGACGATGAAGAAATGGACCGTGTTCTTGAAAAATTCAAAGCCGGTTATGGATATGGCAGCAGCCGTTAGAGAGCATCCGCTAACGCCGCTAAACAAAGCGCCACATTTTCAGGTCGTGCGGACTGCCCCATCAGGCCAATACGCCAAGCCTTGCCCGCAAAGGCACCCAGACCAGCGCCAATTTCCAGATTGAATTTGTCCAGCAGGTGCGCGCGTACCTGCGCGTCATTCACGCCATCTGGAATGGTCACAAGGTTGAGTTGCGGCAAGCGATGGGCGGTATCAACAGGCAGTTCAAGCCCCAGCTTATACAGCCCGGTGACCAGTGCCTCATGCATGGCGCGGTGGCGCGCAAAGGCGACATCTAGGCCTTCTTGCTGTAGCATCGCCAGAGATTCGTAAAGGCCAAATAACCCGTTCACCGGTGCGGTGTGGTGATAGGTTCTCCCGCCATCGCCGCTCCAATAATCCATGACCAGGGATAGATCGAGGAACCAGCTTGTCACGGGCGTTTTGCGTGCCTTTACTGCGGCGGCTGCGCGCTCGGAAAAGCTAACGGGGGACAGACCGGGCGGACAGGACAAGCATTTTTGGCTGCCGGAATAAATGGCATCAATGCCCCATTCATCCACCAGAACCGGAATGCCACCAAGGCTGGTGACAGCATCGACGATGCTGAGGCAATCGTATTTTTGCGCCAGCGCACACAGGCTTGCGGCGTCCGATTGCACACCGGTGGAGGTTTCCGCATGGACAAAGGCAAGGATTTTGGCATCGCTATGTTGTTTAAGCGCGTCTTCAACAGCAGATGGATCAATGGGCTGCCCCCAATCAAACGAGACGTCAATTACATCCCCGCCGAAGCGTTTGGCATTTTCGATCATGCGCGCCCCGAACACGCCGTTTCGCGCAATGATGACCTTGTCGCCCGGCTCTACCAGATTGGCAAAGCAGGTCTCCATTCCTGCTGATCCCGGCGCCGAAACCGGATAGGTCAGTGCATTATCGGTTTGAAATGCGTAGCGCAGACCATCTTTCAACGCTTCCATGACCGCCTGAAATTCCGGGTCTAGATGGCCGATTGTGGGCCGCGCGGTTGCGGCAAGGACGCGTGGGTGCACATCGGATGGCCCCGGTCCCATCAGGGTGCGGGCCTCGGGGGCGATTTGCCAAAGCGATGGCATTTCGCGGCTGTTGCGGCGGGTTGTCATGGGGGGTCTCCGCTGTGTTAGGTTTTATTGATGTTGAGCGCATCATAAAGCGCATCAGCATCGTCTTGGCGCAGAAGTGTTAGGGGGGGACGTATGTTTGTCCAGTCTTCATCGCCATGAATTTTGGCTAGGATCATTTTCGATGCCGCCGCCATCGGGTGCGCCTGCATGGTCATGCGGTTTTTGCTGGCAACCTCTTGGGCCGCCGCTTGGGCGTTACTGTCGCCCGCTTCCCACGCTTTGATCACGGCGCCAATCTCGGCGGGTTGGACATTGGCGGTGGCGGAAATACATCCCGCGCCACCATTGTTGAGCACGTCAGAAAGCGGGGCTTCTGAGCCTGAATAGACATGCACGCCGGGGCAATTATTGATGATGTCGATGGTGTTGTCCCACACCCCGCCGCTGTCTTTATAGCCGCGGATAATATCGGGAAAGGCGTCTTTCAGGCGATTAACCAATCCGGAATGCAGGCTAATGCCACTGAGTTTCGGGAAATGATAAAGATAGAGATTAAAGCTTTCACGTCCCGTGTTTTTTATAATCCCCTGAATGGTCTCGGCCAGTGCATTGAAGATGCCATCATCGGATACGCCCTTAAAATAAAAGGGCGGCATAACCAGTACGCCGTGACAGCCCACATCCAGCGCATGGCTGCTGAGATCGACGGTATCGGCAATGGCGCAGCAGCCTGTGCCGACGACCATGTCCCCAGCCGGAATGCCGGATGCGATCAAAGCGTCCAAGGTGGCTTTACGCTCGGCGATTGTGAGTGATGTGGCTTCGCCCGTTGAGCCAAAGACAACAAGCCCATCGCAACCTTGATCAAGCAGCCATTTGGCATGTTTGGCCATGGCGGGCAACTTGACAATATTGTCAGCGTTGAAGGGGGTCGCGATCGCCGTATAGCTGCGGTGCTTAGGCGTGTCAGTTTGGCGCGGATCGGTCATGTGGTCTCACTTTTTATTATTGTTGGTTATGGGATGCGAAGGTTAGTTGGAAATTATTTTCCCGTACAGCTTTTTTACCCTCTAAACCCAGCCATTGTTTCGAAACAGCCGCAGCGTGTCGGCAAAGCGTTCCATCTCGTTTGGCAGACCAATGGATAAGCGGTTCCAGTTCTGTAAGCCCCCCATCAGGCGCCCGACCTTAAAACCATGTTCCAACATGCGCGGTTGATATTCGCTATGCGGCCTGCCGATTTGGTGGAAGATAAAATTGGCTTCGCCGGGAATATAGTCCAGACCCAAATCATCAAGCACGTCCGTAGCCATTTTGCGGGCGATGCGGTTGGAGGCGAGACTGGCTTTGTAAAAGTCCCTGTCTTCGAGGGCCGCGACGCCCGCAGCAAGCCCTAGAACATTGACATTGCTGCCTGCGATCATGGCGGCGTTCATGCTTTCGGCTATTTTGGTTGCGGCGATACCATATCCAACACGCACACCCGCAAGGCCATAAACTTTTGAAAACGTGCGCGCCACAACTAGATTTTCATACCCGGCTTTAACCAGGTCTATGGCGCTTTTGTGGGTCGGGTCGGTGACAAAGTCGATATAGGCCTCGTCGATCAAGAATAATATATTTTCATGGGCAGACTTGACCCAGTCACCGATGCTTTTGCTATGGATAAGATCACCGGTGGGGTTGTTCGGCGATGTCAGGTAAACCATCACAGGGCCGTGGGCTGCTTGGGCTTCGGCGGCAGACCTCAGGGCGTCTAAATCAACACGCAGATCTTTTGCCATGGGTGTGCGGACATATGGAATTTTCCATTTCTGGCACAGGTCGGCAATCACTTCAAAGGACATCGAAGGGGCAAATACCGTGAGCTTCGACCATTCTGCGTTTTGGTGAGCGGCCAGCAGGGTGACCAGCAAAATCTCGGACGAGCCATTGCCCCGGATCACATTACCCTCTGCAATGCTGTGATAACTTGCCACCGCATTTGTATAGGCTTCTTCGCGCTTAACGGGATACAGGTTGCTCTCGTCCATCGCGTCGCGCATGGCCTCGATCACCTTTGGGCTGCAGCCAGCGGCATTTTCGTTATAGTGCAGCCGAACTGGGGCGCCGCCACCGCGCGGTGTCATCGCTGGGTCTTGTGCCCATGCCCCGCTCAAGCCTAATGGAAGGCCGGACGCTAAAATCGCCCCAGTGCCCAATGCCAAGCCACTGCCCCTGATCATATTTCTTCTTGTCAGCATGAATGTCCCTTCCTGTCTGTCGGGTCCAAAAGTCGCGCAAGCCTACCACCAACTTCGTGTGCGGGTCCATGGATTCGATGCGCTCTATTTTTTCGCTGGTGATGGTCTATCTGTGTGTATTATGTGCTGGAGTCTAAATGAGGGTGCAACATGAAAGCGGTTCTATCCATAGTGAGCTATTTAAGCTGGCTTCTTGTCGCCACCCCTGCATTTGCAGACGTGTCCTCGATGCGTGAGCCAACGTGCGAATCAGGTGCGTCGGTCATTCGTATGGATCAGGACCTGATGGAAGAACTGTTACCATCCCCCGATGCTGCGTGGCTGCCAGAACTGTTCGTTGATAATGAAGACCGCGATTACACCATGGGCGTGGAACTGTCCCGCTATGTCTGTTTGCAGGATGCTTATGCCTTTCCCTCTTTCGGTGTGCAGAAACTGCTGCCGCGTGTTCTTTGGCCGGAACGGTCATTGGAAAAAGGCTATCGGACTAGTTTCGGGGTTGCGGCTTATACGCCGGATAACCTGAATACAACGGACGTTGTGCCCGATGACCGCCCATATGCATCACTGCTTTATATGACCAATACGTCGGTCATTTCGTTGGACAGCCCCAACGCAGCGATTGAATCGACATTTGGCTTGGGCCTGTTAGGGACAGGTCTTGCAGATAAGGTGCAAACGTGGATTCACCGGAAGAACCGTGAATATAGTGGGCTTGATACGCCGTATGACCCGCTCGGGTGGCATAATCAGATCGCTGACGGCATTCGCTTAACGGGCTTGGCAAGTCTTGCTTATTATCAACGTTTAACCAAACGCAGCGAGCATTATGACCTTGTCGCATCGGGCGAGGCGAGCTTGGGTTATTTTACTGGGGCGAGCTTGGGCTTGATGGCCCGTGTTGGTTGGTTTAATGCAGACACGCCCGTGCAAAATGTGGTGCGCGCTGGGGGTATACGCTATCCGGGCGTCGCAGCAACAGGTACAGAACGCAGCATGGGCTTTTATGGTTTTGCTGGTTTTCGCACGCGTTTGGTGGTGTGGAATGAATTGTTACAAGGGGGCGGACCGAATACGGCCCACAGGTTAACCTCCGCCCAGACCCGACATATCGTTAGTGACTATGTGATTGGCATGGCGGTGATTGGGTTCACAAAGGGGAATGCGCTTATCTATTGCTCAACACGGGGCCGGGATCATTACCTGCGCACCCAACGTCGTCATTCTTGGTGCGGTTTTTCTCTGGGGTGGGGGTTCTAAAAAACATTCAGTATCAGGCTTTTTTCACGAATTCTGATTTCAACCCCATCGACCCGATACCTGGAATGCGGCAGTCGATGTCATGGTCGCCATCGACCAAGCGAATGCCCTTGACCTTGGTGCCGACTTTAACCGTACTGGAGGAGCCTTTGACCTTTAGGTCCTTGATCACAGTGACCGTGTCACCGTCAGCGAGAATATTCCCCACGCTATCCCGGGTGACTTTTTCGTCTTTCGTTGCGCTATCGCTAGCTGACCATGTATGGCCACACATGGGGCAGTTGAGCTGCATTCCATCGTCATAGGTCATATTTTCCGAACAGGCGGGGCAGGGGGGTAAGTCGCTCATGGGGTTTCTTTCTATTATCGTTTGGCGCTCTTATAATATCATTCTGCGCCAAAGGACAATATTTCAAAATATGAGTCTGGGAAATCACGCGTGCCGGTTTTAAGGGGGAGATTAACAGCGCTTACGCGCACGTAATCTTTTTCGACGAATTCTAGATTATAAGACTCAATCAGGGGCATGTGCGCGTCGGTTATGTATTGCATATTGTCCAGCCAGAATTTCAAGGAGTTGTCCGCTCCATAGTCTTCTAGGTATTTTCCAGTAGGTTCAAACCCAAGCACCTCGACAACAGCACCGCCCGCAAATGTTGTGAGCCAGCGATCATTTTCGTCGAGCTTGTATAACATTAAGGTGGAGCCCCACTTAGCAATTTCTTCGAACGCAAAGTCATTGCGTAGAGGAATCCCACCCGCAGCATGTACCTTCTCGATCCAAAGCTCAGTCAAAGCAAGACAGCTGGGATCTTTTATATGACGAGTGAAGGCGCGCCAATCTTCGGAGCCGGGTAGGCCGTCCAATAAACTTGGCCCCAGCACCAGTCTATGCGATTCTGATGTTGCGGTTGGTATAGGCTGTTTGGTGATGTCACTCATCGGCCCTCGCTTTGAAGCAATAATTTATTCGCCTGATCTTAACACGAAAGCCTTGAGCCCACGGAATTTCTCGGAACTGCTGAGCGTTATTGCTCCGCTAAATGGTACCAATGTTCTTTGATCTGCGATATTTTGCCATCGGTAAAGCGAAAAATTGCAAGACGCGGCGGCGTTTCAATCAGGGTAGCACCCTCAGTATATCTAGACCTAAATTCAACTGCGGCAAATTTATATCCGTGAATGACGCGCAATACACTGGTTTTGCCATCGGGGCCGTTATTATATGAACCTTGTTCCCGCTGGCGAATAAAAGCGCGGTGCCAAGTGTCTTTGTCGAATTCTGCGCCGTATTCCTCGTGGATATACCTAACGTCGTTGTGCAGGCCCCGCAGAAAAGTATCGATATCGTCAATGGTTGAGCCCGCCATCATGATTGCATCGATGCCCGCATAATAGGCGTTAATCTGGGTGCGTTGGCAGGTGGCATCACAACTGGTCTCGGCCATATCCTCTGCCCGCGCCAGATTTGCGGCTGCACAGGCGATGAATAGAGCTAAAACTCTGATAATGATCATGATTTCCTCTTTACATGTGTTTCACAATGGGCGTGGCATAGGTGACAAATTTGTCGTCTTTGTGGCATGGGCGGCAAGGGACGGTGTGGTGCGCGCGCACCAGAGAACCCGGATTTAGTCTAAGTCAGTGAGGCGGCGCTTGGTCTTTGCATCATGGAACGACTGCTGGTAGCCTTCATTTTGAGGGAGAGGATGAAATGAACGCTTTTCGACTTTGGACGCTGGCCTGCTGCGTGATGGGATGCCTGATCTTTTTGACGGACACTGCGGTGGCTGAAGAAAATACAGTGATCGTGCGCGCGGGTCAGGTCTTGGACGTGGTTGGCGGCCAAGTGCTACGCGATCAAAGGATTACAATTCACGGGGAACGAATTGCCAGCATTGGTCCGTGGGCCGATGAAGGGATATCTCCGGATATTGACTGGTCGGGCAAAACTGTCCTGCCGGGGCTGATCGACAGCCATACGCATCTTTTGGGGGATATCCAGTCAGAAGATGTTCTTGCACCGATCAAGGCAACCCGTGACGATGATTTGCGGTTGGGGCGCAGACATGCCTTGGCGACCCTTCGCGCTGGATTTACCACGGTTATAGATGTGGGCAGTTACCGGGCATTTAGCGATGTGGCGCTTCGCGATGAAATTAGGTCGGGCTTGACCATTGGTCCGCGAATGTTGGTGGCGGGGGCTTATGTTACAGTCCCGGGCGGCGGCGGCGAAGTTGTCGGCCTTGGAAGTCAGGTGGCGATTCCTGATGAGTTTCGTGCCGGGGTGGCGCAGGGACCGGATGCGGTGCGCGCGGTGGTGGCTAACCTGTTGGCCGGGGATGTGGACTTTATTAAAATGATAGCCACTGGCGCGGTTTTGACCATGGGGACCGAACCGGGTAGCCCGGAGTTTTATGAAGACGAAATTCGCGCCGCCGTTGAAGAGGCTGCTAAAACGGGCAAATACGTGACCGCGCATGCGCATGGGGCCGAGGGCGTAAAAATGGCCATTCGCGCGGGTGTGCGCTCCATCCAACATGCCTCAATCATCGATGACGAAGGTTTGGCCATGGCCAAGGCGCACGGCACATGGTTGGTGATGGATGTTTATAATGGCGACTATATTAAGGAGGTGGGCGAGCGTGACGGCTGGCCCGCAGACATCCTTAGAAAAAATTCTGATACGACGGATACGCAACGAGCCGCCTTCAGCAAAGCTGTGAAGCTTGGGGTGAATTTGGCCTTTGGTACCGATGCGGGGGTTTATCCACACGGCGATAACGCGCGCCAATTTGCTTATATGGTGCGTCTTGGCATGACACCAATGCAAGCCATACAGTCCGCGACCATCCAAGCGGCGCGTGCGATGTCAATTGATGATGAACTTGGCTCAATCCAGCCGGGCAAAGTTGCGGACCTTATTGCGGTAGAGGGCGATGTTTTGACGGATATCTCTAAACTCGAAGCGCAACCCGATGTGATCATTGGTGGCAGACTGCTTGCGGATGCACCCGTCCGCTCGCACCGTTGATGGGTAATCGCGGGAAACAGAAGTGACAACTGTTGAGCGGGCCTTTGCACAGTCGATGGCTGACCGCGATTTCGAAGCCTTCTAGTTTTTTATTGATGACGCCGCCGTTTTTTGCGGCGCAGATTGGTCGTATCGGGATAAAGGCATCCCCTGAAAACTGCAATTTTTGGCGCATGGGTTCGACAATTTTCTTCTTCGGTATATATAGAAATCAGGATTTGATTTTCGAAAATGCTCTATGAAGGAAACGCTGTGATTTTCCCCTTAAAACGATTGCTGGCCTGCGCTGCGGGTTTATTCTTTGCGCTCAGTGTGACGGGCCCAGCATCGCCGCAACCTGCGCCGCCAACTGGCTTTTTCTATGGCGTTGGCCTGATTATTCCTCATAATTTATATGCGGGTAAAAAGAGTAGAATTTTGCCCATTCCGATGATCGGTTATTTGGATCAAAGACTACAGGTTTTTGGGCCCAACATCAGCTATGCGGTTGTGCGTGATGGTGGTTTCAGTGCTCGGTTAAATTTAAATGGTCGCTTTGATGGTTTTGATGCCAAAGATTCCGATGCCTTCATCGGTATGGACAAGCGCAGTTCCAGTGTGGATGCCGGCATTGGGCTGGGTTATGAATATAAAGATTGGCGGGTTAATTTTTCGGCATCAACCGATATTTTGGATAAATCCAACGGATCAGAAATGACCATAGAACTGGGCCGGGAGTTCGCGACACGCCAATTTACATTCTCACCAAGCGTTGGCGTCTCATGGCAGAATGCCAATCTGGTTGATTATTATTTCGGGGTAAAAACCACCGAGGCCAGCCCTGATCGCGCTGCTTATGTGGGGACGGGGTCTGTGAATTACCATCTTGGCCTCGCGGGGAGCAAGCCGATGTTCGGCGGCGCGTTACGCGCCAACCTGGGCGTCAGTCTCTACGGCGGGGCAATCACCCGCAGCCCTTTGGTTGATCGCAACACAGGCTATGACCTGTTTTTGACCTACACTCGGTTTTTTTAACGGTTAGGCAAAACAAGACTTCCTCACCATGACCAATGGACGGCCAATAAAAGTCTCACCGCAAAGGATCAGATGGTCGTCGATATCATTCCGTGTGGCGTCATTCCTACAGGCTTCTTTTAGGGTTCAATTTGCCTCTTCGTCCGCATTCATCTCGTCATCTATGACTGGACTTAAGTGAGTGAACAAATCACCATTTTGACATCGCTTTGGGTTGTGGGGACAGGACGGGCTTGACCGTTAGGAGACAATCCATAACCCCGGTGGGATCAAAAGCGAATGGGTAAGCCCGGTGAAGGGTGTTTGCTGTGTGCAGTTAAGTTAATGTGGCTCTGCTGTTTGAGCCTAATCGTGACAATTGCAGAGGGACCTTTCAAATGCCGATAGCGCACGCATTTCCTCAGGCCGCAGGCTTCTCAGTGCTTCGAATTCAGACTGCCCTTTCTGTACCAACTCCGTCATTTTCAATTTAACTTTCGCTCCATACTGGTGCAGCTCTGACGATTTATTTTTGTCAACTAAACAGTCTGTGGTCCCCAAATCTGTCGCAGGATCTAGCACCTGCGCCACGGAGTTCTGACTACCCAAAGCGCCTAGCACGGCAAAAAAGATGATTGAAAAAGGAAGGGTGAAGTATTGCTTTGGAGCTCGTATCATGATCGTACCTTTCGGTCAGATTAACACTTGGAGTGCATAGTGATCATGCGGGTTTTCGAGGAAAAGTCAAACTTTTTACACGCATTGAGGGTTGCCGATACCTTGTCTTAACTCCTCCATGTCACGAATATCCGCAGACATAGGTCGTGAACGCCATGTTTCCATTTTAATGCGAACAAGGGGGCTGAAAATATCGGGGTGTCTCATATCAAGCAATAATGGTGCGCCCGACAGGATTTGAACCTGTGGCCCCCAGATTAGGAATCTGATATTGTCATAAGAATAAGTCTAGTCTTTTCAGTGCCTTGGGCATTTCAACTTGTGTGCAAGTACCGAATAGGCACCGAATTTCTACAATATTATCTAGCCCCGAGAGGGTTGCCAGACAATTGCCCCTTCTTCTCTTCTTCCAGATATGGCTGGAGCCATGCTTTCACTTCTGACCAAGAGTTATTAGAAAAATCTGGAAGGGGGTCTTCGTGCCAAGGGTCACATTGAAGCGTAGCAAAGGCGAACGCGTCACAGGTGCGCCTAGGCTGTTGAAAGAGGTAGCTACGAGATGGTTTGTCAAAGATGGAGTAGTGAAACAGTTTGCTTGACGAGTGTTTGTTGTCTGTCAGGAAGTCATCCCACACTTTCTCCACCGTCTCTCTTGGCGCAATGTCAATGAATTCTAGTTCGGCGAACACCTGACTGGGATTATTCTGCCAGGCATCAAGCAGGATTTTCCTTGCAGCAACATCCGTGACTGGAGCGCTGTAACCGAAAACGGTAACGAAGTATGCATACTGCAAATAATGCGCTGCCGCTTTCCATTGACCAGCAATGAACGTATCGGACGTGTAGTCCTTATTGGTTACTGGGTATAAGAGGGAACTAGGCTCAAATATTTTTTCGTCTTGAGGCGCCAGGTCTGATCTGAAGCGAACGCGCTTACCTATTCTATCTACACCGATCTCTACATTGCCATGTAGAAACAATAGCGTCGGCAGTTGATCACAAAAACTTCGAAGCCGTTGAAAAGACAGGCAGATCAACGGGTCCCAGTTAAACGAAATCACTACATCCTTCTTTCTGAGGGACAGTAGAAGTTTGTCATAGACAGTGATGTGGTCGGGAATCTGAATCTTTGAGAAATACTCATGGGTTGCTTTTTCAAGAAAATTGACGTGTTCGTGGTGGCCCTTCTCATGCAGTTCAGAATAGATTTGTTCTAGGTTCGTCGATTTGGTCAAAATGGGCAAGTCTTCCAGGAAACTGGAAAGTCCCAGTGCATCAAAATAGTCCGCCATAACCGGTAAGGTAAGACTGTTTAGGTCTCCAGTAGGGCAGCAGGCGCGGCTGGCGCCAGCTCCAAGAATAACGACATGAGGTGCGTGGTTAATTTTGGTTTCAAGGTCAAGTGGTGGCAGTGAGCCACGCGTTGGGGAATACATGCTATAACCTTGTCGTTTTCCAAGTGTCTCAGATGTTAGTAGTAAGCATAGCATCACTTGAGGCGGCGCGATAATTCTTTAGCTTGTTTCACCGTACGCCAGATTGTATTAGGGACCAGCATGTCCCCGTAGCTCAGTCGGATAGAGCACGAGATTCCTAATCTCGGGGCCGCAGGTTCGAATCCTGCCGGGGACACCAAACATTTTCTAGATCTCTAGTTTCAATGGCTCATTAGCTACTGTGCTCACAGGCTTTTCATTAATGGAATCAATAACGGATCTCGCTACAGCTTCAGCCAGTCTGCACGGTACAGCGTTGCCTATTTGTGAATAAATGGCCGAGTTCGGTCCTTGAAACTCATATTCATTGGGAAAGCTTTGGATGATTGCTGCTTCGGCTAAGGTAAGCCTTCGGAGGCGCTCAGGGGCATCGTGCATTCCGTATGGCTCACCGCCGTTGACTAGGTGTGTGTGGTATTCTTCGACCCAAGGTGGGGCATTTTGGTGTAGCTGTAGTTCATCAATTATAGGCGTTCGATTGCCGCCCATGGATGCGGGTAGAGTGCTCGCGGGTCGACTTGGATTCAGTGGTCGCCCTTGGCCATTAAATAGCATTCCGGCATACGGTGATTTCCTCATGACGGGCTTTGCTGCAATCGTCACCTGGGCGTTGCAGGTTCTAGGATTTCCTTGTGACCCTGCCGGGCCTAAATGGCTGATGGCATCATGTAGCGAGACCTCTTCAAGCACATAGGAGCGCAAGTGATTAGATTCGAAGCGGGGCAAGTCTTTTGAGATACCAATAAAAAAAGTTCTTTCGCGAGACTGGGGTACGCCAAATTCAGCAGAGTTGAGAAGAACCGCATCACAGTTGTAACCAGACAGGTCAAATGATCGAAATAATTCCTTTCTGACATCAGAGAATTTTTGCAGTGTGTAAAGAGCTTTTACGTTTTCCATGACAAAAGCTATCGGTTTTATGGAGTTTACAATACTTGCAAAAGTGAAAACGAGCTTACTTCTCTCGTCCTTAGGGTCCATTTTTCCTGCAACACTGAAGCCTTGGCAGGGAGGGCCACCAAAAATGAAGTCAATACCCTGTGCTGAAGCCAGCTCGTCTTGCAACAGTGATACATCCCCCTCTAAGAGAGGAACATCTGGGTTGTTGTGTCTAAAAGTCTCGCAAGCGTGTTTGTTGATTTCATTTGCTAAAGCCACCTCTATACCAGCCTTCGTAAAGCCAACATCCATCCCTCCCGCGCCAGTGAAAAGTGAGAGTGCTTTGTAAGGTTGTTTATACAAAATTTTTATAGCCTTTATGGGCGGTTAATATCGAATTGAATATTATAGTGTGAGAATAGTACAAAACAAGAACGAATTGCTTTTTTCTACATTTTCCATAACACTGCCTGAGAATATGACCCATTTGAAATTAAAAGGGAACGGCAGTGAATGTAGTTGAGCGAAATAAAGCCGCATTGGATTACGTAAATGAAAAACTTCTCTCAAACGAGAAGTGGGATGATACTGTCAACAACCTTATTCCAAACTTTGGTGATGTTGACAAAATGTTGCGGATGCTGATTTTCCAGAAAGTAGATGGTTTCCGAGGTATAACACTTACCTCCATCGTTGGGATGTATTTGGACCCAACATTCGACCCAATTACTAATTTCTATGGCTGTAATCCGAGATCGATATTTGAGAAGGGTATTTGGTATGCACTTACCGAAAACAATATCCCCACTGGCAAGTCTTCGCCCTTGAATGTGGCGAAGAATATTAACCAATTGGATGCTGGTTGGATTCAGGGTAAGCGACCAATAGGTGCCGCAAAAGCTGCCGTTGATTTTCTTACAATACTGGTGGCCTCCAAAGGAACTGACACATATGACCGTTTGGTCAATTATTTTTTTCATTTACTCAATGAGTACGCAAGGGAAATCGGGTCCATATCAGTTGATACTAAGAATATTGACCAATCATCTTCGTTGGAGATATCTGACTTAGTAATTGAATTCACATTGTCATATCCAGAATCTGGCTCTGTCCCGCAGAAAGTTGTAGGCGTGATATTGAAAATTATGTTGGAATCGAATGGGCGTCGTGTTTGTGGGGCGGAAGAAAGTGTTTTTGGAACCAATACTACTTCTAAAAAGCCGGCTGACATTTGGACAGAACAAGCTGATGGCAAATACGATGGATTATTTGAGGTTACAGTTAAGGCTGTGGACCATAAGCGCCTAGATGACAATATAGATTCTCTGGATAAGTTGGGGATTTTGGGAGAAAATAATGTTGTGTATATTTGCAGGGTTTCGGAAGACACTCAAGAATTAGGCATGAAGGCTTCAGGAAAGTTTTCGTACCGAAATGTGCCTTTTGACTTCTTGGACATCAGAGAGTTTATACGTTCAAATTTTGCGATAATGACCCAAGAACAAATTAAAGAGTTTATGGAATCCATGACGGATTTTATTGGCGATGTTAATCGTAAACAGACAACCAAGCAGGGCTGGAATAGCATAATGGGGACGGATTGATTGCATCCTGTCGAGGCCCCTATTGCTCAGAAGTTGCAGCTAGCCAGTCAATTTCATCCAGTTGATTTTCCCACCAAGTGATTGCTTCCTGAAGAACGTCTCTAGCGTCGCCCCCTTCGTATGGGCCTTCGATCATGGGGCGGTAAATATTCTCATCTAGCACAGTAATATTTCGGAATTTTTTGAGTGGTCCGCCATCAAAGGGCTTCAAGGTATATTCAAATTCAAGGCCGGTGCTACTGTGTGGATGGACATCGGTACGATACTCTTTCAGTAGGTTATTTCGTTCCTTTTCTATGAATTCGCGAAAAATCTGGTGTTCTTCGGCAGAGGATTTCCATTCCTTGAATTTAGCATTCACTATATTCTGAGTGCGCGTATCGTTTACGGCGTCGACTTTGTGTAAAATGTGACCTACGGCCCGTGAAAGAGCAACTGCCGCAGCCCAATGAACTCTCCAGGTTTCTGAATTCATGTCGTCTTCAAGCATGGACAGCGCGATTTTACAGTCTTGTAGGACCTGGCGGCTTGAAGAGGTCACTCTTGACCATCCTCATCTTCATTGGAAGATACGAGTGTTTTCACGCGGCCTTTTATATTTTCCAGGATCAGACTTAGGTGGGCCTTGGCTGGGTCAGTTAACCGGCCTGTGTGCCCTACAACATTTCTAGCCGGTTTGTATGCGATGGCATCAATCCAAAGGGACTGTGTTTTGGTTCCAGGCTTTTTTCCTTCCGCAGTAAGAGCTAGTTCATCCATTCCAAGATAAAAAAGGTCGTTTCCACCTTTTCGTATTTCGAAACTGATATTTGCGTTGGCCTTGGCAGTGGATTCGTTCCCCTTCCATTTCTCAATTTCACCAGGAGCTCCTTTGCATAAAGGTTTGTCATGCGCAGTTATAAATGACCGGACAAGGTTCTCAGATAAATAGCAGTCTACGTAGGCAGAAGTATTAAACTCTGCATCGGACTTTAATTCGTTGAGCCATGCATCTACCTGATCCTTGTTTGGTGCGTCGTCCTCTGGTTCAAACTCTTCGCGCGCGGCGGCAACAAGGCCACTTGCCTTGCGTTCTTTTCTGGACTTGCGTTTGTTTTCTTCATCGCCTTCTTCGCCACGCGCCAGTCGTAGTTTATCCCAATCATCAAAAATTTGAGGAATTGCATCTTTCTTCAGATAATCCAGCAACTTCAGGAAGTTTTTGTCATCGTCAACGACCCCTTCCCGGCTACTAGTAAAGGGATCAATGCCTGGCCGATCCATAGAGTCGAAGTGTATCTGCCCATATAGATAGCTCTCCACAATTCGTTGTGTTGGGATATGCCGCAATATATCTTTCTCGCGCAGTCGGCCATTTACGAATAGGTCGATGGTGGCGCGCTCATCTGTTCCTGAAATCTTTAGGTTTCTTGGTTTTTTAACGGATGCGACGAACCCTGTAATTTCCATTGCGGTGGTAATGGAGACTGGTCCGCTTGCCAGTTTGCTGAAGTTCTTAAGATAATCATCCTGACATTGATTCAAGTTCCATAAAAATTCTGTTGCGTCATTAACGTCCTTCAAGTCGTCGGCCGTGATCGCCTCACCGTTCAATATTAGACTGAATTCTGGATCAATTAGCGAAAACCGAAAACTTAGCGCCAGCAGCTTACGAATGTGAGCAATCGAATTGCGTATGTTCTCTTTGGTTCCCTCAAAGACCAAAATGGTGCCCTTACTATGCTCGTGACGCAGTGATTCAATAAGGTCAGAATTCAGTTCCTCCAGGGGGTAGTCATCGGGAACTAGGTCATCTCGAATGGCCTCGTCTAGACCAGAGTTGTCAATCACGCCGCCAGTGTATTCAGTGTCTTCCTTTTTGGTAAAAATAGAAACCCTGTCAGCGCAGGAGAGTAGGGCTAACTTACCAATGCCCTTGGCTCCTATGAATGGGCGCCCACCTTCTGTTTCCATGGTTCCATCAACTCGCTTTGAATAGCCAATTTTTAGGAATTTTTCTTGAAAATCATCCTCGTCCATGCCCGTCCCATCATCTTTGATGGAGAAGGTGGAGTTCTCTCGATCAATGTCTATCCAGACGTTCTTGGCGTCTGCGTCCCAGGCGTTGGAAATTGCTTCACCCAATACAGTGATGAAGTTTCTGTATAAGTTTCGCCCCAGATGGTTCAGGACGCTCAGAGAAATGGCAAACCGGAAATTTGAATCAGTGGGCTCTGAGCTCATGTCGTTGTCCTAAATGTACTTGTGCGATCTGGTCGCCAATTGCCTCGGCAAGTTTCACGGGAACCGCATTCCCTATCCATCTACCAAGCTCTACGAAGGAGGGTTTTTTGTGTGGTGGGATGAACTCGTAGTCGTTCGGGAAGGACTGCAGTATGGCCGCCTCTCTTAGGGAAATGGCTCTATCTTGCTCCGGGTGACCAAAACGGCCGTTTCCGTAGCCGTAGCATTGTGTAGTCATGGTTGGGGCTGGTTCGTCCCACTCCATGCGCGCGTAGACGCCAGGGTAAGTTTTTCCACTAGGACGTCTGTGGCAAGGGGCGCGGAGATCTTCTGGCCAATCTCTCCACGTTCCTCCAGGCCTGGAATGCTGAATCCGTTTTAGGTTTAGGTCCGTCAAGCTAGAGGCAACATGAAGTGGGTCACCGGGGGAACAACCGCCAGCATCAATTCGTCCAAGGCTGCTTATGGCGTCTCTGACAGAGACCGGTGTGGTGTGTGTTGGCTGGAGAGGCAGAACCTCCGCCGCCTTGGAGGCAAGGACTACAAGTCTCCTCCTCTTTTGAGGGACTCCAAACTCTTCACATTTGGCGACAGACCAGGCCAATTTATAACCAGCGCCCTTTAATTTATCACAAAAATCTTGGAAGACTTTGCCATCCTTATATTTGAGTAGGGCAGGTACGTTCTCCATGGTGATAAAATCAGGGCTAACTGACACGGCCAGATCAGCGAATGTTGGTACCAAATTCCATTTGGGGTCCTCGGAATATCGATGTTTGTAAGAAGAGAAGGGTTGGCAGGGCGCACAGCCAGCCAGAATAGACGGCCCGGTTCCTGTATAGTGGGCGCGAATTTCATCAGCGCCCACTTTGCTGACATCCTTTGCAAAGAATTGGCTATTGTTATTTTTTTCGAATGCATGTTTACAGTTGGCGTCCGTGTCATAGCCAGCGAGGATATTGAAGCCCGAGCGCAGCAACCCGTGGCTGAGGGCTCCGACGCCACAAAACAAATCCACTACTTCACCGATGTAATCCTTATTACTCAATGTCGCGCCCCCTCTGGGTTGAAATTATTAACATCAATGTATCCTTACGCAAGAGTAAATGGTTTTAGCAGCCGCAATGTCGCTTTTAGCTTGAAAATATATTAATTGAAAGGAGTGGCGTAAATTGGTGATGACGACGGCCGAAAGCCGCCGTCCCACGCAGTTCATTTAGGCCTATGATGCTAATCTTAGCTCAATGACGTTGTCTGGTCGTGTCGCGCAAACCACTGCGTTTGAAGGCAGTGGGTGCCCTTGGTCTTGGAACTCGTAGCGCCGCCGACGTACGCTGTTCAACGTGGTTTTGCTTGTGTCTAAGGTAGCTTCTAGGCGAGCCGCTTTGAGGGCGGCTCCGTCAGACTTACCCATGTAAAACATGAGTAACAGGAACTGGCCCAGCGTACCAGTAGCTGGGCAACCTAAGTATGGGTTTGCGATCTTCATCTTCGATCTCCTTTTGGTGTTTGTGGTCTAGCCCAACCATTGGACAGACTCCGCGCTTCAAAAAATGAAGCAGTGCAGCGGGAGATTTCAGGGAGTGAGATGGGATATTTAATGAATGGGCGCAAAAGTTGTCAATACCCATCTTAATATCTGTCAAAAGACTTTCCCAGCAACAGTAAGCGCGATACATTGCGATTGGAGCGACGACGCATCGCTCCGGGGCGTTGTAACCCCAAGTTAGCGGTTGGTACTGTCCGATACAGTGCCACACTCCTTGACCTCTTTGGTCGGGGAGCTCGTGGCGTATGTCCAGGGCTTCCCGCCTAAAGGCCGCGAGGGCCGACTAACTCGGTTTACAAACTCCCCGATCACCAGGTTGATGAAATTGTCATGGCGGGCGCGCCGGTGACTCGCTGGGGGTATTATGAAAAAGATATTGAGTGTTGCTGCGATGCTTGTATTGGCGTTTGGGGTAATACCGGCTGTAGTGGTTACAGTTGCTGAGCAGTCTCGCTCAAACGCTTATTACACCATCATGGTGTTGTTGGTTATTGCAGCGGCGTCACTGTTACGACCGTTTCCTGTGTGGCCGCTTCGAAGTCGCGGCGGTTCAGTATTGATCCTTGTGGCGGCGTTGGTAAGCCTTGTCGTGGCACGCCCGCTGCTTGAGCCAGGGCAGGTCGGTACAACAGAAGTTGCGGCCTTGCCTTCTCTGGTAGCCGAGGATTTTTACTGGGATGAGCATTCGGAGCCTTTTAGAGATATCGTGGTTAGGGGTGTAAACAAGGCAAGATCGGACAATGAGCGGTGTTTCTCTCTTGATCCGACATCGGCGGCTAGGTCTATTGATAGGGGGACAGACCAAAATCCCGTGTTCTATGTGACTTGCCGAGATGAGGCAGGTTTAAGCTTCAATGTATATTTTTCAAAGGCGGATGTAGAGGTAGGCAGGAACCTGCGCGTAATGGGGCACATAGCACGTCAGGCTACGATCGAACTTTGCGAGCTATATGCCAAGAAGCAAGCTGCACAGCCTGCGACAGTGGTGTTTTCGACTGGCTCGGATATGGAAATGCGCGAAGTTGTCAATGGCCGCACCAGAATTGATAGCACATTTACCACAAAGAACGCATTTGGTGTGCAGCGTAAATTCAGCGTTTCTTGTATTGTTGATGCATCGGGGTTGATTGAGGGCAGTTTTGATGAATTGCGCTGATCAATATTGACGGGCCGCTGCTTCGACGCGTGCGATGGGAAGGCGTTCAATGTAGGCTTTGACTTCTGGTCGCGACACCATTCGTAGCATGTCTGTTTTGGCCTGATCGCCATCCAGCGGGGTCAAGACGCCGCGCTTGAATTCATCCCATATTGAACCATCGCCGTTGCCAGGCGCACACCTGACGCGGATTCCCTGTCGCTTAAATGTGCCATCGGCCAATACATATTGAACATAGATTGTCATGGCTCTATCCTTGCGCGGCTGTTTGCATGATTTCGCCTTCTGGCGAGTATACAACCACGGCGGAGCCTTCATGTGAATGATGCAGGTCCGCTGCGATGGCAGTGCGCTGGTCTACGCGCATGATTTCATCTTGCATGGTTTTATCCATAAGCTTGCTGAGAATTCGCGTGTCCACATGGTCCGTCTTAAAATGCAGTACTTGCTCAAAGTTTTCGTCCAAAATGATATCTCCTGTCTCTGGGTTCCGGGCAGGCACCCATTTACCTAGACCCATCGCGCAGGCGGTATCTATTACTTTCTCCTTGATGTCCAGCCTGGATATTTCGAGGGCGCTGTCCCAGTCTCTGGCAAATTCTCTGTCGGCGCGCCAGGCGTATGCTGTCATACGGCTAATACCGAGCTGTCTCGCAACATGAGACACATTGCCGCTTTCCATCAGTAAATCGACAAACTGGTCTTTTACGGCCGTTGGGAGCATGTTTTCCCCTTCGTTTCAGTATTCTGTGCGGTGTTTTATCTGACGCCTTTTAGAACTAGGCTTTGTTTTCAAAGGCGTTTGTTGATCCGAAGCACCAAATCAGCAGTTAGATGGCTAAAAATCTGTGTGTCGACTGGGTGCTAGTTCTTAGTTTGCGATTCTAGACCGATCATAAAAGGCTTGATGCCAGCGATCGAGTGCAACCGGTGGGGGAGATTGTATTTGCGACGGCAATTATATAGTATAGTGGTAATCACTTGTAGGAATTAACAGCCATGGGGGGCGAGAATGGATCCAATAACACTTTTGGGAGTGGCAGGCAGCATTGCTAGCATAATATCCTTGTTCAGGAAGGAGCAGCGCGAGTTCACGGAAGACGATGTTGTTCAGGCGGTAGTGCGAGAAACCGAAACAGTCGTTATACAAGGTGATGTTCAAGCCAAAGTAAGTATTCTCAATAAAGTTTCAGAAGATGAATTGAAAGGGCTAATCAAGACCTTCATCGGAATCTCCGATATTAACGAGGCATTTTTAAAACGCATTGAGGAGAGATGCCTGAAGAATTACCGCGCCAAGGTCGATGATCATGATTTAGACGAAATGGATCTAGATGATGAGTACGCATTAGCCAAAAAATGTGTTTGTGAGAATATTCAGATGGCCAGAAGAAATAATGGTGGAACGTATCCTTCGGACCATTTCAAAGAATTGGCCAGAAACTTTGGTTGCTTAGCCTAGATGCTGTGGTGGCAAAATTGTTATTTGCTGATTGTTTTGATTGTTCTTGGCCCCGCAAACCAGCAGAGGCGGTCCGGGTGGTCCGGGTAGGATCAATTATATAGTTTATATAGCTCTTACTGACGGACCTGGTGCAATCGGCAATACGGTTCATACTATTTTGCTTCCTGCTTGGACCACCCGGACCGGTATCATAGTGCCACATCCTTAAAATCCTGTCTCGCTTCGATGAGCTTGCGGCGACGGTAGTGTTCTATTGCTTCTATGCCGATTGCCATTGGAACCCTTCTGCCATTGATTCGCGGCTTGGATGGGACGTAATCCGCGCCCGCGCTTCTTAAATCTTTAAAGAAGTGGTTTTTGGCCCCTGTGTAGTTATGGCCTTCTTCAGAGGCCCATTGCACAAAGTCAGAAAACAGATCGTCTTTTGAGGTTTCATAACCGGGTCCTATTAGGACTTCGTTGTCCAGGAACCATCTAACGGGACTTTCGAGCATTTTCATTTGATCAAGCTCATCTCTACAGCTCTCTGGCTGTATTAAATGTCCTCGTTCTTTCAGTCGGCTCAACCCATCAAGAGCCCAATTGAGAATGCCCGGTAGTTCATTCAGCAGCTTTTCAGCCAGGTGAGGGTCTTCACGCCCTGCAAAACTTTGGCGGCACTTTATGAGTATCATTCTTGCATTCAAAGCGTTTGATGTATCTTTTAGTTGCAAGGTCTCGTTTGAGACTAGTAGGAACCTAGTATTAAGGGTGGTGGTTACAGATTCTTTGTGTTTTCTGGATATTGTGATCGGGTCTTCCCCAGAGACTGTGAGTAGGGTTTCGACGAGACTTCCATGGTCGGTCTGACGTGACAGTCTCATGTCTGTCATTATTGCCAGCTGCTTGCCGATTAATGGCTGTAAGCCAAAATCCTTAGCGAGTCTTTTGGGCGTTGGTGCGACATAGTTTCCCTCTCCGACCAAGGCTTGTAGGATGCGAGTATATACGCCTTTTCCGCCTCTAGGTGGTCCCACAAACTGGATGATTTTTTGTAGCCACGTATCCTGTGTAAGAAAGTAGCCTGTGACTTCTTGGAGTGTGTCTATGCAATCCTTCTCATTGGGGAATACCTCACTTAAGAACCTTAACCAGAGGCGTGGCGCTGGAGCATTAGGATCGAAGCTCACCGGTGAGCTATTAAGGCAAAACAGCCGTTCGGTGGGAGGTATCAGCGTTCGAGTTGGTATGTGTAGTAGTCCGTTGGCACAGACCAGCAACTCGTTAGCGGGCGGATCGTTTGGACGAGGGTCAATCCAGCTGGGGACTTTTCCCGTTTTTTGTCGCTGTGCCTTTGCGGCATCTTGAACATTGTTTATTAGGTTTTTCGTGGCCCGGAGCGTCTTAGATTCTCCACCTGTTTGCGGGGAATGGCTTATTCGGGCGCCATCTACCCAGTTCCAGCAGTGCGCGTTAAACTCTTCATCCAACACTTCGACATAATGCCCGTGTGGAGGATCATACTTGAACCACGAGGTGTTGTACCGGCGGTAGGTTGTTCCTTTTAACATGGCCTTCGCAATGGTCATGGGCGCGTTGCTCTCCAATATTGGAGTTTGGCCAGTATCGCTGGCGTGGTCATTTACCTCTTGGAACTCAAAACGAGCTATGAGATCGGGTCTACCAGCTGCAACGAGTATTTGATGCAGGGTCCTATGAGTTACCAGTTCTTTGCCACCCGTTTTTAGACTATCCCAGCGCGAGCTAATTTCTTGGGCGTGATGTGCGAACTCAGGGTCTGAAGTTGACCAGTTGATGAATTCACACTTGGCCGCTCCAGCGGAGGCATGATGCACGGCACACATTAATCGGAACCAATCGTCATGCTCTCTGAAGTCTGCAGGGTCTAAGGCTTCTAGCATTTCTTCGATTTGATGCGGCTCATATTGTCCGGCTCTCAACGGAACCGCTTGGTCGCTGATGTTTTTCGAGATGGCATTCAAAAGTTCCGCTGAGGCCATAGGTGCCAGAGAGGGATCATCGCATAGAGGGTCCCAGGCATACAGTCGTTTGGTCTCAGGATGGATGGAGCCGGGAGCCACTACCTGCTGTCCCTTCGTTTTGAACTCAATGCCTGGGAAGTTAGGCAGCTGTCCGACGATGGATGTCTGCTCCGGCTTTTTTAGGTAGAGGTGAAAGCCTCCTCCGCCTGTTTCCACCGTCGGCAGATCGGACAGGTCGACCTTGTATGCAGACGCAAAAGACGAAAGCAGTTCGTTTGCAGATTGAACGGGGGAGTTTCTTGGGTCGACGTCAATCACTAGATCCGAACTGGTCAGCCTTACGCCCACATTGTTATTTCTTTTCATGTGTGCGACTTGCTGATCGTTGTTATAAACCTTTGAGGTCCAGTTGAGATCTTGTGGCTTCTTGGTTTGCCCCTGAAGTGGGATGAGCGTGTAGTTAGCCTTTATCAGCGGCTTCAAAGATGATGGCTTAATTTTAGGCTGTCCATTGATATGCTTTGACATTGGATTTTCCTTCCTGTTGTTCCCTGGAACGGGAATCTGGCTTGCAAACGCGGCCTGTCCCAACGAACGACTTCCATTTTAATCGTTTGTATTACTGGCTGGTTCGCCTCTGACGTATGCGTCAAGGTCACCAATGTGATATCGAACCAGGCGCTGGCTTAGTATGTGATATTTCGGGCCTTTACCTTGGCTTCGCCAGATCGCTAGAGACTTGGGTGAGTTGCCGAGGTATTTGGCTGCTTCATCCGTATTCAGCCAGGGTGAGACCGGTTGTGTGGTGTCGGTGTGTGTCATGTTGTCCTCCTATGACGGTTTCCCACGCATAAAAATGCGCGCGTTAATTCTTGATCTTGAAACTGTCTGTAAGAGGTACGAGCGAGTAGCTCGTTTTCAGAGAATGCTTATCAGCAACTATTTATTTGTATCCGAATGAATTTGCGCTTGGATACTATTATTTGCACAAAGAGTGCATTTTATGCATTGACGGCAGATAAAACGAGATTTTCCAAAGACTTAGAGTGAGGTCTCAAGTGCTCCACAAGGTGTTCGGGGTGGACATATCCTCCCGTTGCGCCGGGGAGCTTGTGGCCCAGCAATAGGGCGGATTCTGCATAAGGAACACCAGCTGCGATCAAGAAGGTCCTCGCATGATGACGGTACTCATGGGGGCTGGGCAAAGACTTCTCTCTGGCTTGCACCACATGTCCGGCGGCACTTTTTGATGATGGCCACAACCACTTGCTGCGCAGAGGTGCGTCTTGTTCCATACGGTGTTGCAACATTTCTTTGAGAAACGGTCCCATGGGGAATAAAAGTGCGCCATGCGTCTTCATGTGACGGAAATTGATGATCCCATTTTCCAGGTCAATGTCTTTCCGCTCAAGCTTCAGTACCGATGTGCGCCTTGCTCCTGTGAGTAACATTACTCGGTATAGGTCACGGCGAATTGGCGTTAGTTTTTCTGTAGCTTTCCACCAGGTATTGATATCCAACGGTGCGACCTTACGTGGCTTGGGCGTAGGCAGACGTAGAGTGATCACAGGGTTATCACCTAGAGTTTCATCTATTCGTCGGGCTGTGTTTATAACAGCTCTCATGCCACGCATGACATGTGCAGCTGTGGTTTGGCCGCTGTTGGCTTTCAGGCGCTCATAGACCTCTCGGACGTCGTGTCTGGTGATATCAGCCACCGCTCGCCGCCGAAGCGATTTAAGATACTTGTCGATGTGATACTGATACTCTTTGGCAGTCCTCGGTCGCAATTCGCGTTCGCCCATGTGCCGTTCATATGCCTCCGCCAAGGTGATGCCTGTTTCAGGAAGCTTTGCAGTGGGGTCAATGCCGGACTGAATTTGTGACATAAGCGCACGCGCGCGTGCGCGCGCGATGCGCAGTCCAATTCGATCCACACGGTCTATTTTTGTTCTTACGGTTCGGACGTGCCGACCGTTTCGGCGCACATCGCCTTGGACCGCGTAGGTCTTGGTGGTCTGGTGGCAAATGACCATTAGTCCTTTGACCTGCGTGTCACGATGAATTCCACTACCCAGCGGCAGTTCTCTTATACGGGCCTCAGTTAGGTTTAATACGGTCATCGATTTTCTCCCAAATAGCGCCTCAAGCACTGAAAACCTACAGTTTTCAGTAAGTGTAAATAGGCTTGCTTAGGATCATGATGTCGTAAATGCCGAGGGGCGCGAACCATGATTATTGCTCGCAATTTGTGTAATGTTGGAAAAACATTCATCATGTAGAGATATTCATTGGGGTTTGATTAGAAAGTAACGACATATGACATTGGGAATGGCGTGGTTACGCGAGGCCGGGGACGTAAGAGAACTTGTTGTGGCTTCAGATAGTCGTTTGTCTGGCGGCTATACATGGGATGGGAATCCTAAGATATTCCTTTTACCAAGATCAGATGCCGTGATTTCCTTCTCTGGCCATACGGGCGATGCGTTTCCCCTTATAGAGCAAGCTATAAATGCCATTCGGTTGCATAAACCGGCTTCTAGCCGATCAATGGACTTGGCAGATTTAAAGGGACACCTAGTACGGCTATTCAATCACTCCCGAACATTCATAGGCAATCTGCCAGTTGGTGTAAGCGAACCCGACCCATCTGAAGCTGTCTTTATGCTCAGCGGATACTCGTGGAAATCCCAAGATTTTAGAATATGGAAGTTGCACTATGACTCTAACATTAAGGAATTTACGTTTCGCCCAACGACTGATTGGAAAGGGCAAGCGCCGGGCACCAGAAAGCGAGTGGCGTTTGTCGGCGATGAGGCCGCTGTAGAGGACGCAAAATTTAAGCTTACAAATCTATTACAAGAACGAGGTAAAATATCGACGAACGCATTTGATATGGAACCTTTTGAGGTGCTGGTCAACATTATACGAGGAGAGGAACATTCCTCGGTTGGAGGGCCCCCGCAACTGATCAAAATTTACTCGCACGCGAATGCGGTTCCAATGGGTGTATACTGGCCCAATAAAAGTCAGGGGCAGGTGTGCTTGTTTGGGCGGCCGCTAATGGATTATGAGCAGTATGAATTGGGAGTGTTTGACCCAGATTCGCCGTCAAGGGCGTATCCGAATAGGTAACCACGACTATCAATTTTTTGGATCGTTAGATAAGTACAGCAACAGGCACCGAATAGGCATGGTCCCTGTTAGTCGTAAATAGGCTTCATGAGGAACAGCTCTCAGGAATTGCTTTGTGATATCATGCCAATAGTCCTGAATCTAGCTGCATAGAAATGGTACAGTCGAGTTAGGAATCTGGTGCTCTATCCGACTGAGCTACGGGCGCATCCGGTGCTCTTATAGAACGGCAAGACTTCTAGCACATGGTGGTCGGGTCATGCCAACGCCTTTTTTTGCTTTTTGTCCCGTCAGACGATCGCTAAACTGGGGCCATGGAACTTTCATACATAGGTAAATTGTTTGTGGCAGGTGCCATGCTTTGCGCCACTTTTGCCATGGCAGAAAGCGGACCTGAACCCCTAACCGAAGACGTGCTTCTTATCGAGCCTGATGGAACGCTGGTGATGGCGGGCGGAGTGCAGATGATTTTGGCAGGGGTTGTTTACCCTGACTATGAGGCGGCAGTAGGCAAGATCGCGGATATGCTGCAAGGCAGTCAGGTGCAGGTCACACGTGTCGATCATGTGCCCGATCGCTATGGGCGTATGGCAGGGATTTTTGTTCGCCAAGACGGGCAGGATGTGGCCGAGGCGTTGCTCCGTTCCGGATTGGCGGTTCATTGGATGCGTCAGGGCTCAACGTCTGTATTTCAGCATTATGTAGAGGCAGAACAGGCCGCCCGTGAAGATGTGCTTGGCTATTGGGGGCAGGACGCGGGGCGGATCCTTTGCGTTGACCGGGATGGGGGCCTGACAGATCGCTTCATTGGCCAGCTGCGCCTGGTGCGGGGCCGCGTGGTGGCGGTTGGCCGTGCTGGGGGCAATGTTTATTTGAATTTCGGCGATGATTGGCGAGAAGATTTTACAATTTCCCTGCCGCAGAAGCGCGAGGCTGAGTTGCTGGAGGGGACTGCTGAAAACCTGTTGCAAAAAATAGTCGAAGTCCGCGGTTGGCTGCGCTCAGAAAACGGACCCTTGGTTAAGTTGAGCGTGCCACACCAAATTGTCGACCTAAGCCGACTTAAAAGGGAGATAGGCGAGGCATCCCGGGGGGAATGCACTCGCCTGTAATGATCTAGGGGGGTATAGATCAAAAAAGTTAGATCAGAACGCTGATGTCAACATTGTCGACCCCACCAAGCTGATTTAGAATAGCGGCCCGCATTTTTTCCATAGCTTGTTTTTCAATCTGGCGGACTCGCTCTTTACTGACATCCAGTTTATCGCCAAGCGCAGCCAGCGTCATGCCGTCCTCGCTTAATCTCCGCTCGCGGATGATTGTGATTTCTCGCTCACTCAATTCGGTCATGGCGCTTTTGATGAGCGAGGACCGGACGCTCGAATCGCGCCTCTCGGTCACGCTTTCTTCGGGCGTATGGCGTTCGTCAGCCAGATGGTCTTGCCATTCGGTTTGGCCCTCTTCTTGCCCCATAAGCGCATTGAGAGAATAATCGCTGCCCGCCATCCGGCCTTCCATGGCCAAGACGTCTCTTTCTTTTACCCCCAGTTCGGCGGCGATTAAGCGTCGGGCATTTTGGCTCAAGGGGCCATCTTTGGCATTGTCCAGTTTTGCGCGCAGGCGGCGCAAGCTAAAGAAAAGTGCTTTGTGCGCAGCTGTGGTTCCGGTGCGCACGATCGACCAGTTGCGCAGAACATAATCCTGAATTGTGGCGCGGATCCACCAATTTGCATAGGTGGAAAAACGAATTTCGCGGTCTGGCTCAAACCGAGACGCGGCCAGCAATAGGCCAACACTGCCTTCTTGAATCAGATCGGCGCGGGGTAGCCCATAATTCTTAAAGCGGCTTGCGATGGCCATAACAAGGCGCAGGTAGCTTCTGGTCAATTCTTCAAGGGCACGTTCATCACCCTGATCTCGCCAGCGGCGCGCCAGATTCAATTCATGCTCTTTTTCTAGCATGGGCGCTTGGGTCGCTTGCTTGGCAAGCATGCGCGACGTCACGGAAACTGGGTTTTGATAATGATGTGTCATAACTACCCCCACAAATGGATAGTGCCCGCTGCACTATTTCTAGCTGTGATAGGGGAAGTTTTGACCGCAAATATTAAACTAATGTGACAGTTTTATGTTGGTTTTTAGAAGAATCGTCTTAATCCAACCCGCCGAAGTTGTGACACCATGGTCAGGTTGTTGGATTTGGTGCGATCCTTTACCGATTGGGTCGATGAGAGGCCGCAGATAAAAAAACACCCCGGCTGAATTGTTCGGCCGGGGTGTTTCTGATTTTTAACGCTCTGAAAGCCTAGGCGGCGAATAACACCTGAACGAGACGTTCAACGGCGGCATCCTCATCAATGCTTTCAACCGCGGCCAGTTCACGCGCAAGTCGGCCAAGGGCTGATTCGTAAATTTGCCGTTCGGAATATGATTGCTCCGGTTGATCATCTTTGCGGTGCAGGTCGCGAACAACTTCTGCGATGGATATGAGGTCGCCAGAATTAATTTTTGCTTCATATTCTTGCGCGCGGCGAGACCACATAGTGCGCTTAATCTTGGCTTTGCCTTTTAGGGTGGTGAAGGCCTCTTCAACGGTGGTGGGATTGGCCAGTTTGCGCATACCAGTGACTTCGGCTTTGTTGGTGGGAACTCGAAGAGTCATTTTTTCTTTTTCGAATTTCACCATATAAAGCTCTAGGCTTAACCCGGAAAATTCTTGTGTTTCGATTGCCACGACTTGTCCAACGCCGTGTTTGGGATAAACAACGTAATCATCTACTGCAAACGGGAATTTTTTACTTTTAGCCATTTTATGTCCTGTATTACGGTTTCAATTGTCTTTTACTTCGGTGGGTGTCCCGACCGGATATATTTGATCCGCGGGGTCGTTATATATTTGGGGAAGGGATACATAGTCCGGGGTATGCGAATATGGCGCTTACAGCCAGTGTCGGCGGAGTTATTGTCTCGCCAAGTTATTTTTCGCAAATCCGGGTCGTTATTGTTTATGTATCAATCTGTCCCTTGAGGCTAAATCACCCATAGCGTAAAGCACATTCATGCTAGGCATTTATGCAGAACACACCGACCAGTATGCAAAACACACCGTTCAGGCAAAACGTGCGCTCAACCTCGATTCTCTATAATCGGTGCGGAGCATAACACAAAAATGAGGAAAAGTGTAGAGCGATCGCCAGCGATCGGCTCTAAAGAGTCAATTTTGGCTATTCATTTTCAGGTTTGGTGACGATTAGCGGTTAATCTAGTCGCCTTTTCCTGGCTTATCAGAGAAGAATTTGTCGAATTTGCCTTCCTGATCTTTGAAATCATCCGCATCACCGGGCGACTCGCCCTTGACGGTTAAGTTTGGCCAGATTTCTGAATATTTGGCGTTCAATTCAATCCAATTTTCCAGATTGTCTTCGGTATCGGGAAGAATCGCTTCTGCCGGGCATTCCGGCTCGCATACGCCGCAATCGATGCATTCGTTGGGGTTGATCACCAACATATTTTCGCCTTCGTAGAAACAATCCACGGGGCAGACTTCCACGCAGTCCATATATTTGCACTTGATGCAGGCTTCGGTAACAACATAAGTCAAATGACATCTCCCGGGATCATTCAGGCATGATCTATTTTCTGGCCTTGGTCGTTTTAATGATTCGGGCTTATCACAGGCCCAGTATCCTTAGTATGTATCCTATATTTCGGCTATAAAACACATTTTAGTACAGAATGACAACCCCCCAAAATACAGATAATGCTCAGAAGAGCAGAGGCGATTAATCCGCCAGGCCCAAAGCAGTTGCCACCCGCTTGCGGGCATCACCACTCTCGCGGTCAGAGACATAAATAAGTCCCGCTATGCGGCGCATCAAATTGGCTTCATAGTCATGCAGCACGCCGTCTGCATAAACCACATTCCACATCATTTCTATAAGCTCGATACGCTCGTCTTCGTCGAAGTGATCCTTTACGGCGCGGGTGAAGCGCAATAGATGGGTGGCGTCTGCATGATGGGCAATGGCTTCATTGATCAAGCTTTCGGCATCTTCCGCGCTCAATTCGAATGCCCGTTGAAGCAAAGCCAAGATGGCCGCGCGTTCGGCCTCATCAAATTCGCCGTCCAGCGTCGCTGCCTCGACCATTAATGCGGCAGAGGCAAGGTGTTTTTCATGGAACAAGGCTTCGTCAGGGATATCGTGACCCTGGAAATCTACAATCAGTTGTTTTATTTTTTTCAGCATAGACTGCTTATAAAACTTTTGCTGAGATTAGGCAAAGTCTTCGACAAGGGTCCGACGCATTTCATCACTTATTATGGCCATATGCCCATAATTGGGGTGGTCACAGACAATGACAATGCGTTCGTCGCCAGCTTTGAACATCTCAATCTGTTCGTCGGTGAACGGAAAATGCAGGAAGTGCACAGCCGAGGTCTTGCCGTCGGCGGTGGTCCGTTCCACATCATCTTCCCATGTGGCTTTGATCACTTGGTCGCCTATTTCAATCTTAATGTGTTCTTCGATGCCGCCCAGTTTCAGAAGTTCGCGGGCGCGGACATCTGGGTCGCCATATTCCAGCATGACGGTTGCAACCAGTTCGCGGCCTTTGGGCACGAGGGGGTTAAACGCGGCCAGCTCGTCTTTTAATTGCTCTTCGCCGCCGCGTTCCGTGTGCATCATTTCCTGCACTTGGTACAGCATGGTGGCATAGCTTTCGAAATAAAATGTCAACGCTGGGCCCACGTTCAGGCGACGATTTTTCTTGAGCGCGATCATTTCCGCGCGCCGTGCGCTGCGGACCGCAGCATAGGCGTCTACATCCATAACGTCATGGGGGTTAATTTCGGTGTGTGTCGTCATTGTTTGTCTCGTTTCTTTATCATTATCGTTCATCGGATGCTCTAGAGCCCATAAGACATGGCAAGCAGCTGAATTGGGTGCTGCACGTCTTTCACTTCAGGAGCGCCTTGCGCGGAGGCCTCGTCAATGCGTTCGATGCCTTGCAGGATATGATCCCGCGCCAGTGGGCATTCAGACACAATATAGGGGTTGGCTTGCTTGGCCGCAGTTCTGGCGACAGGTTTGCCAATTTTGAGGGCAATATCGAAATTGTCCTTCATCACGCCCCATGATCCGCCATGGCCGGAGCATCGCTCGATCACATCGACGCTGGTTTCAGGAATATGGCGCAGCATTTCGGCACCTTTTTGGCCAACATTTTGCGCGCGTGCGTGACAAGCCATATGCATGGTGACGCCGCCATCAAGGGGGGTCAAGCCCTCGGCTAGGCCTTCTTTGTTGGCAATAGCGACAATATATTCGTCAATATCAGACGTAGCCCCAGCCAAAAGGGCAATGTCCTTGTTATCGGGCAGTAATAGGGGCCACTCAAACTTCAGCATAAGGCTACAGGACGACACCACGCCAATGACGTCATAGCCTTTTTCGATCCACGGTTTCAGCTCGCTTGATACTTTCAGGGCGTTTGCTTCAACCGCTTCCAAGTCACCATGTTCCAGTTGCGGCATACCACAACAGGCGGGATAGACCACTTCTGTCTCGACACCATTCATGGCAAGAACTTTGCGGGCGGCGAGGCCAATTTGCGCGTTGTTATATTCGGAAAAACAGGTGGCATAGATGACAGCTTTGCGGCCATAGGCCGGCGCGTTCTTATTGACCTCAGGAACGCTCATGGCGGCCTGCTTGGTCATGGGTGTTTTTTCATAGGGCGGAAGATGGGCATTTTTATCCACGCCGAGTGTTGCCTCCATGATTGGGCGGGTCAGCTTATTGGAGCAGCTAGATGCCCAATTGGCGACGCCGGAAAAACCACAGCCAATTTTGCCATTACGGTCAGTTTTGGTCAGTTGTTGATCGACAACGCTGGTCTTGCCTTCTTTGTGATCAATTGCGCGGGCGCGCAACATCAGATGTGGGAAATCAAGATTCCATTCATGGGGCGGCACATAGGGGCATTTGGTCAAGAAACACATGTCACACAGCGTGCACGCATCCACCACCTGTTGGTAATCTGCTTTATCGACGCCGTCCAATTCCATGGTGGGGCTTTCGTCCACCAGATCGAACAGGCGCGGGAAACTGTCACACAAGTTAAAACAGCGCCGGCAACCATGACAAATATCAAACACACGCTCCATTTCTTCATAAAGCTTGTCTTTGTCATAAAAGTCCGCGTCTTTCCAACCAAGGGGGTGGCGGATGGGGGCTTCTAGGCTTCCTTCGCTCATCTCAAATTCCTATAACTGTTTCAAAATGGGTGCGTTGTTTTCGAGGTGCGATGCGGGAAGGGGGTCACCCTTCCCACACAAATGCAGTTTTTCAGCCGTTTGGCCGATTAGCCATCTAGGTTATCGAGGGCTTTCTGGAAGCGACCAGCGTGTGAACGCTCAGCTTTTGCCAGAGTTTCGAACCAGTCAGCGATTTCATCGAAACCTTCGTCGCGCGCGGTTTTAGCCATACCCGGATACATGTCGGTGTATTCGTGGGTTTCGCCTTCGATGGATGCTTTCAGATTGTCGGATGTGCCGCCGATGGGCAGACCGGTTGCCGGATCGCCACATTCTTCAAGATACTCCAGGTGCCCGTGGGCGTGGCCTGTTTCACCTTCAGCGGTTGAACGGAAAACCGTTGCGACATCGTTGTAACCTTCGATGTCTGCCTTTTGCGCGAAATAAAGATAACGACGGTTAGCTTGTGATTCGCCCGCAAAAGCGTCTTTCAAGTTTTGCTCAGTTTTAGAACCTTTAAGTGACATGGAATGCCTCCTTTATTGTTTACATCATGATGTGGTTCGATACGGAATCTATTGACAGGCAACAAATAAGTCCAATAAATTATTCGGATGATATAAATAGGAATTATCTATCATGATTTATCCGACAATTCGTCAACTTCGCTACCTTGTGGTTTTGACTGAAACCCGCCATTTTGGGCGCGCTGCCGACCGCTGCGCGGTCACCCAGCCGACACTTTCGTCGGGGATTAAAGAGCTAGAGGCTATGTTGGGCGTGCAATTATTTGAGCGCACCAAGCGCCAAGTCATTCCAACCCTGATTGGCTTAGATTTGTCGCAGCGTGCGCAGCTGGTCCTGCGCAGTATTGAAGATATGGTGGATGTCGCAAGAAGTACGGGCGAGCCTTTATCTGGCCCGCTGCGCATGGGGGCTATTCCGACCATCGGCCCATTTTTTCTGCCACGTGTGTTGCCCTTGTTGCGGCGACAATTCAAAAGTGTTCAACCGTATCTGCGTGAAGACCAAACAGAACGTTTGCTTGCGCAGTTGGCGGCGGGTGAACTGGACGTTTTGATCTTGGCACTGCCGTATGATTTGCCCGGAACCAAGTCCTATATTCTTGGCGACGATAAATTTTATCTGGCGGTGCCGCGAACGCATCCACTTGCCCTCCGCAAACGCATTCGCGCCGATGAGGTACCGTCGGGCGAATTGCTGTTGCTTGAAGAAGGCCATTGCCTACGCGAACATGCCTTAGCGGCCTGTCATATTGAGGATTCGCATGGCAGCGACGTGGTGAAGGGGACCAGCCTATATACTCTGGTGCAGATGGTGGCGAGTGGTCTGGGCGTGACCTTGGTGCCAGAAATGGCGCTTAAGTCTGATATTCTAAAAGGTGCGGATGTGGTGACCATTCCGCTGGTCGGGGACGCGCCGCCACGACAAATTGCGCTGGTGTGGCGCAAAACATCGGGTCGCGATGCCGAATTTTGCCAATTGGGCGATTTGATAAGCGGCTTGTGGAATTAATGTATTAGTCAAGCTCTGGGTCAGGCAGGAGCTTATTCAGTGCCCGTCGCTCGCGTTTGGTTGGGCGGCCACTGCCAGCCTTTCGAATGGCGACATTGTGCGCCGCTTTCTTATCATCTGCGGGCGGTGGGGCCGGGGTTATATCCGTATAAAGCAGTTGTGCTTCAGGGGCTGGGCCGCGCCGGATGCCAAGCGCCACGACCTCCAAGACCATGATGGCATCTGCCCGCGGAAATGTCAGAACATCACCGGGCGCCACCATTGTGGACGCTTTGTTTTGTTTGATGCTATTGACGCGAACCTTGCCAGACCTCACGACCTTGCCCGCCAGCGTGCGGGTTTTGAACATTCTGGCGAACCAAAGCCATTGATCTAGACGTTGTTTGGGATCTAAGCGCTGCTTATTATCGCCTCCAGCCATCTATTTCTTGCTCATGCTTGCTTTCAAGCTGGCCAAAGCCGCAAAGGGTGAATTTGCATCTATTGGCTTTTCTTGCGGTTTTGCACGTTTCGCCTGTTGGCGCGGCTTTTTCGGGCCTTTGGATTTTTGATTGCCCTTGTTATCGTTCTGGGGTCTGCGCTGCTGCGCTGGCTTGCGGGTGCCCTTCCATTTGAAGCTGTAGCGGGGCGCGGCCTCTTCTTTTTCTTTCTTGTCTTCTTCTGCCGCTGGGTCAACGTCTTTCGTCGGTTCAGCCTCCAGCTTTGTGAAATTGTAGCCGATGGCCGCCATCACCGCCGCGAAGTCAGCACCTGACAGTCCGACCAGCCCCATAATTTCTGGTGTCACTTCAAATCCTTCGCCAGCCTTACCCAAGGGGCGCACGGCATCGGCCAAGCGTTCCACCATATCCACCCGTACAGCTTTTTGGCCGCAGGGGTGGAATCCCGCTAAGCGGTAAAAATCGCGTGGCGCAGACGTGTCCATATCCACCCAGACCATGCCGGGGGTTGGCTGGACGGGCAAACTGACATGCCCTTCAGACAGCGCCCACAGAATCAAGCGCAGCCGGGTCGGCGCAGGCTTCAGAATATAGGGGACAAAAACATTGGACGCGCCGATGCGAATGCGAAACCGCCACAGACCCTTGCGGGCGTCTTGATCAACCTTGCGCAGTTCGGCACCAACCGCACTGCGGGGCATGATGCCCAAATGTTCATATAGCTGAAACGCAATACCACGGGCGAGGCCGGAGAGTGGTGTGATCTCTTCTGTTTTTTCGTCACCCTCTTTTTTCTCGGGTGCGGCTTCGGTCTTACCGTCGAGCTCATTCTTCAGTGCGACCAGCGAGCGCAGTTCAGCATCTAACTGTGCGGTCAGCCATGCATTGGATTTTTCCAATACGGCCGCAGCCTCATTCCCATGCAGCAATGCGGAGGCAATCAATTTAAACTGAGGCACCAGCGGCGCTGCACCTTTAACTAGGTCGGCGACGATGGCACTATTCCAGGTGAGTTGTGGGTGCAATAAGCCATCGCGGCAGGTCAATTCTATGCCCGTTGCATCAGCGGCGCAAAAGGCCTTCACGCGGTTGGATATTTCGCCCCGCAGCGCTTTAGTCGCGGCAGATTGTAGAAGCTTTTGATCCTCGCCCGCTGTACCGCTGGCGGCTTTGAAGGAAAACCCGTCAAGCTGGCCCACGTCGTGACCCTCTACTTCTACGCTATTGTCTTTATTGATCGCCACCAGCAACTCATCCTTTTGTTTCAGCTCTCGCATCAGCACAGTCGTTCTCCTGTCTACGAAGCGCTGTGTCAAGCTTTGGTGCAGGGCATCGGACAATTTATCCTCTACCGCGCGGCTTTGATAAGCCCAGTGGGCGCTCTCCTGCAACCAGTTTTTTCGGTGTGCAATATACGTCCATATACGGATCGCGCCAAGCCGTGATGCAATGGCATCAATATCACCGTTTTTATTATCCAGTCGCGCGATATTGCGGCCAATCCAGTCAGGGGCAATTTTACCGTCACCACAGCGCAGATAATCCACGACTTTTCGCACCAATCCCAAGTGATTGTTGAAAGAAATTTTTTGAAAATCTGGAATCTGGCAGGCTTCCCACAGGCAGCGTGTTGCCTCGGGTGAGTGGGCCCAGTCGCGAATATGGGTGTCCTCGCTAAGGGTTTTTAAAACTTGCAAATCCATGGCGATTGGGGCCTTGGCCAACTCGTCACGCTCGGACGGGCGCTCTAAGGAGCGGATCAGGCGGGTGGCAGACGAAAAATCCCGTTCTGCATTGCGCCACATCAGGTGCTTGAGCGTCTTAAATCTGTGTTCTTCGACCCGCTCTATGGTGGGGTCATCCAAAAATGCATCGCCATCCGCAAGTGTCGAATAGGTGCCATCGTTCATATGGCGACCAGCGCGGCCTGCAATTTGCCCCACCTCGTCGGCGCGCAATTGGCGAAACACGCGGCCATCAAATTTTGCGGTCTGGGCGAAGACCACATGGTCAATATCTAGATTAAGCCCCATCCCGATGGCGTCGGTCGCCACCAGATAATCGACATCGCCGGATTGGTATAATTCGGCCTGTGCGTTTCGGGTTTTGGGGGACAGGCTGCCCATGACGATGGCCGCGCCACCCTTTTGTCGGCGAATCAACTCGGCAATGCCATAGACGTCTTCTGCGGTGAAGGCGACGATGGCGCTGCGGCGGGGCAGGCGGGATAGTTTTTTTGGTTTGGAAAAACTCAGTTTGGAAAAGCGCGGGCGCTCGATAACGTGCAAATCGGGCAACAGGCGGCGCATCAGGGGGCGGATGGTATCGGCCCCCATAAACATGGTTTCATACATGCCGCGGGACCTTAGCATCCGCTCGGTAAATATGTGGCCGCGCTGGGCATCAGCCGCCAATTGAATTTCATCGATGGCTAAAAATTCGACCGGCCGACCCACGGGCATCGATTCGACCGTACAGATGAAATAGACCGCCTGATCCGGGATAATGCGTTCTTCGCCAGTCATCAGCGCCACACGGGATGCGCCTTTGATGGCGACGACACGGTCATAAACTTCGCGGGCTAAAAGCCGCAGCGGGAAACCGATCATGCCCGACCTATGCGCCAACATACGCTCTACCGCATAGTGGGTTTTGCCCGTATTGGTCGGCCCTAGAAGGGCGACAAGGCGTTTATCATTGATGGTGGCGGTGTGTGACATGAGGTTTTCTAGGGGTGTTTTTTATCAGTGTGAAGGCCAGTGCGACGAAAGAGAGCTTGCCTCACATATATGGTACGGTTAGAAGCTGGCTGCAATGGCCTAATTTAATGCGCGCAAATATGGCGTATGGGGCTTGACGAGGGGCTTCGTTTCACTTATACCCGCGCACCTGAATACGGGTTTGGGAAACGCCCTGCCACGACTTAAGTAATAAGGATGAATAAAATGTCCCGTGTATGCGAACTGACAGGCAAGACTGTAATGACTGGCAATAATGTAAGCCACGCGAAAAATAGAACGCGTCGTCGCTTCTTGCCGAACTTGACCAAAGCGTCGCTGATGAGCGAATTTTTGGGTCGCACGGAATCATTCCGTTTGTCCACCAGCGCCCTGCGCACGGTTGAACATAACGGTGGTTTGGACAATTACTTGCTGAAAGCTAAGGACGATGTTCTGAGCTCACGGGCACTCAAAATTAAGCGTGAACTTGAAAAGAAGAAAGCCGCTGCTGCAGCCTAACGGTTAAGCGCGAAGTCGTCTTTTAAAGATCGCTGCCTCCATTTGGATGCGGCGATTTTTTTTGCCGAATGGACAATTCAGCCGTGAAGATGCATTTCGCGGCGATGCTCAGGGATGGCGCGTTCTTTGTCGTCAAACAGGCTAGCCAGTTGATCGACCATGGCGCCACCCAATTCTTCTGCATCAACGATGGTGACCGCGCGGCGATAATAGCGTGTCACATCATGGCCAATACCAATGGCGATCAGCTGCACGGGTGACTTGGCTTCGATCCATTGAATCACCTGCCGCAGGTGCTGCTCTAAATAATCACCGGAATTCACACTGAGTGTGCTGTCATCCACGGGTGCGCCATCAGAGATGACCATCAGAATGCGGCGTTCTTCGGGGCGGGCCAAAAGGCGATTATGCGCCCACAGCAAAGCTTCGCCATCGATATTTTCCTTGAGCAACCCTTCGCGGAGCATCAGGCCCAAGTTGCGCTTGGCCCGCCGCCATGGCTCGTCAGCGGTTTTATAGACGATATGACGCAAGTCATTTAGGCGACCCGGGTGGGCAGGCTTGCCCGCAGATAACCATTTCTCTCTGGATCGCCCGCCTTTCCATTCCTTGGTGGTGAAGCCAAGAATTTCCACCTTTACGCCGCAGCGTTCCAGTGTCCGCGCCATAATATCGGTGGATATGGCGGCGATGGAAATCGGCCGACCGCGCATGGAGCCAGAATTATCGATCAGAAGTGTGACCACGGTGTCGCGAAATTCCATGTCATGTTCATGCTTAAATGACAAGGGCTGCGAGGGGTTGGTAATGACGCGGGACAGCTTCGCTGCATCCAACATGCCTTCTTCCAGATCAAATTCCCACCAGCGGTTTTGTTGCGCCATTAACAGGCGTTGCAAGCGGTTGGCCAGTTTGGAGACCGTGCTTTGCAGATGAGCAAGCTGTTGGTCCAACTGCCCACGCAATCGGTTCAATTCTGTATCATCACAGAGTTCGGTGGCCTTCACCACCTCGTCAAACTCGGTGGTGAAAATCTTGTAGAAGGGGGCGTTGCGTAATTCGGAATGTGGGTGGTCTGGGCGCCATGGCATGGCGTTTTCTTGTCCCTTTTCATTCACTGGCATGTCGTTGTCATCTTCCGAGATGTCAACATTCTCTTCTCCATCAGTCATCTGTTCCTGTTCGCTGGCGTCGCTCTCTTCATCGCTTTCACCGTCGCCTTGATCATCTTCGCTGGACTGGTCGCCAGTTTCGCTTTCATCGCTGCCGCCTTCGGCATTGTCACCACTGTCGGATTGTTCTTCACCGGTGTCGATGCTCTCCTGTAGGATATTCAGGTCTTTCAGGATGGCCCGTGATAGCTTGGCAAATTCGTCTTGATTTTCCATGGCATTGGCCAATTGGTCCAAATGGCTGCCCGCCATTTTTTCAATACCTGACTTTAAAAGCGCAACGGCGTGTTCGGCCTGTAGGGGTGGTTTTTCACCGGTCAGGCGTTCGCGGACCAAAAGCGATAAAACAGAATCGAGGGGAATTTCTTCATCAGCGGCGCTATATAGCCCTGAATCGCGACAGCGCGAATCGATAACTGGCGCTAGGTTTTTCGCCACCCCCGGCATTTGCTGTGCCCCCAGACCCTCACAGCGGACTTGTTCAATGGCGTCAAATATCTGTCGCGCGGTTTTGCCCGTGGGGGCCAACTGGCGGTGGGCATTTTCATTGTGAAAACGGCGACGGATCGCCTCGGCATCGGCCAAGCCACGGATCAAGGTGGCGTCTTTGCGATCCAAATTGGCGGAGACTTCAGGCAGGCGAAAATCAGGCGTGTCGCTGTTGGACGGGCTGAAGCCAAAGCCCACGTCCATATCGGGGTCTTCGGCGATCGCACGTGTGGCGGCGGTGATGACGCGTTTGAACTGGTCGCTTCTATCCATGGGCTCAGGCTTTTGGGGCGGCAGATTCGGGCAAGTCTTCGCCAAAACAGCGCTGATAATATTCCGCCACGATTGGCCGTTCGGTCTCGTCACACTTATTCAGGAAGGACATGCGGAATGCCAGTGCCAAGTCACCAAAAATGCGCGTATTTTGCGCCCAGGTGATCACCGTTCGCGGCGACATAACGGTGGAAATCTCACCGCTCATAAAGCCCTCGCGGGTCAGGTCGGCAATGCGCACCATTCGCGAGACTTGTTCGCGCCCTTCTGGCGTATTCAGCTCTGGCTCTTTGGCAAGAACGATCGAAACCTCTACATCGTGGGGCAGGTAATTCAATGTGGTGACAATGTTCCAGCGGTCCATCTGCCCTTGGTTAATCTGTTGCGTGCCGTGATAAAGCCCTGTGGTATCGCCTAGGCCAACGGTGTTCGCGGTGGCAAATAGGCGGAACCCCGGGTGCGGTTCGATGACGCGGTTTTGGTCCAACAGGGTCAGGCGTCCTTCAACCTCCAAAACGCGCTGGATAACAAACATGACATCCGCACGCCCCGCATCATATTCATCAAAGACAAGAGCCGTCGGGCTTTGCAGCGCCCAAGGCAGGATGCCTTCTCTGAACTCAGTGACTTGTTTGCCGTCTTTTAGAACGATGGCGTCTTTCCCCACCAGATCGATCCGGCTGATATGACTGTCGAGATTGACGCGGACGCAGGGCCAGTTCAAGCGCGCGGCGACCTGTTCTATGTGGGTCGATTTACCCGTGCCATGATAGCCCTGAACCATCACCCGGCGATTGTGGGCAAAGCCCGCCAAAATGGCCAAGGTGGTTTCCTTGTCAAATACGTAGGTATCGTCCCGCGCGGGTACATATTCGTTTGGTGTGGAAAACGCAGGCACGTCCATGTCTACATCAATGCCGAATGTTTCGCGAACATTCACGGTTGTATCAGGAAGATTGGTGGCCTCTGCTTTTTCTGCAACGGAAAGGGACATGGGGCTTTTTGCTTTCTTATTTAATCTTGGGCTAACGGGTATCGCCGCTTTGGTTTTTTAGTGCGTGTATCAAATGATTATAGGCTTCGATGGTCTCTCGCAACATTTTTGCTGCCTTGGGGTCGTTCGGGTTTCGATCAGGGTGCAATCTTTTGACCAGATTGCGGTAATGTGTCTTAACCACCTTGGCTTCGATATGATCACCCTTGGCGGGGATTTCAATGCCAAGGACACGCATGGCTTTGCGGTCTTTGGGGGTCAAGGGGCGGCCGCCACCACCTTGAGCGGGTAGGCTAAACCCATCCCCGGCTTGTCGGCGCAAATCCAGCGGGTCGTTTATGTTTACATCAAGTCGCCCCACCATGTCGCCCACCTTAAAGGTAGGGCGTTGCCAACGCGAATTGGCAGCCATGAAGGCATCGATTTCCTCGGGTTTCAGGCCCTTGAAATAGTCCCATGCATGATTGTATTCACGGACATGGTCCAGGCAAAGCCAGACAGGGGGCTGTTGCGGCTCGGCAATATCGGGGGTTGCCGGGCGTGTTTTGGGGGCCTTGAATTCACCAGTTTCCAAACATCCGCCCCATGCGCAGGGCTGGGGGACAGCGTGCAGCACACGGCCATGGAAGCGGTCATTCTTTTCGCTTGAACTATATCGTGTCATGATTATCTATGTGTTCTGAACCGTTTATATTCGTTATTCGGTATCATTATCGAACTTAATTCGGGCTGCTTCAAGGGGCCAAGACCAAGCCGCCAAGCAAATCAGCCAATAACATATCAAGAGAGAAATGAAATGAGCGTTAAGGCAACCATAGAAACGAAATTGACCGATGCTTTTGCGCCGCAAATGCTCGAGGTTATTGACGAATCTCATAAGCATAAAGGCCATGTTGGTGCCCGCCCCGAAGGGGAAACCCATTTCCACGTGAACATGACGGCGGTGCAATTTGATGGCCAGGGCCGTGTTGCGCGCCAGCGGATGGTCTATAAAGCGTTGGACGCTGAGCTTGCGGGGCCGGTTCATGCTTTGTCATTAAAGTTGGATGCGCCCAAAGCGTCATCATAACCCAGATAACTCCCTGCGTTTATTTCCCTCGGTTTTTATACAGGCTTGGTCGCGCGTTTGCTGAGCGCCCGTACGCGCTTTGCTTTGGGGGGCAGGATACTGATCCGTGTGATTTGATTTTTTCGGCGCCCGATAATCTGGAACTTATAGCCGAGAAATTTAAATTCATCGCCAACGATGGGGATGACGGTTGCGCGGTCAATAACAAGGCCTGCTATTGTGGTGGCTTCATCGTCGGGCAATTGCCAATCAAACTGGCGGTTTAAATCGCGGATGGTCACGGTGCCATCAGCCAAGACAGACCCATTATCCAAAAGCTTGACGCCTTCGGCTTCATAATCATGTTCGTCGGAAATATCGCCGACGATTTCTTCCAGAATATCCTCCAGCGTCACCATGCCCATCAGGGCGCCATATTCATCGACCACCAGAGCCATGTGCGCTTTGCGCTCCAGAAAGGCGTTGAGTTGTTCGCGCAGGGTGGTGGTTTCGGGCACAAACCACGGTTTTTTTGTAATTCTATCAAAGCGCAATTTGGTGGAATCCAATCCTTGGCGTCGCACCGCACGCAGGACGTCACGGGCGTGCAGGATGCCAACCACATTCTCGCTTTGTCCCTGCCAAAGTGGAATGCGCGTATAGGGACATGATACAACGAACTGAATAATGGCCTCGGACCCTGAATCGATATTGGTCATGATCATGTTTTTGCGGTGGACCATGACGTCTTCGACCGTGACCTCATCCAAATCCAGAATACTGCCCAACATATCGCGGTCTATTTTCTGGATATGGCCTTCACTTTCTTTCAAATCGATGTGGCCACGAATTTCCTCCTGTGGGGAGAGGACATGGTCGGCCTTGGACATATCAGCGCCCAACATTTTAAGCGTGGTGCGCACGATGACTTGAATTGTCGACACGATGGGGCTGAATATTTTAACCACCATCGTGATAAAGGGTGCGACGATTAAGGAAACACGCTCGGGTTTTGAAATGGCATATGTTTTGGGCAGAACCTCGGCAAAAACCAAAACCAGCAGGGTCATAATCAGGGTGGCCCAAACCACACCCTGGTCGCCAAAAAATGTGATGAGGACACTGGTCGCCAAAGCGGACGCCAGAATATTTACGAGGTTGTTCCCCAAAAGAATGCTGCCCAAAAGGCGCTCTTTATCTTCGATCAGCCGCCCGACGGCGCGCGCGCTTTTCTTGCCTTCTTTGGCCAATCGTTTAATCCGCGCTTTGGATGCGGCGGTGAGCGCGGTTTCTGAGCCAGAAAAAAATGCAGACAGAAACAGCAGCACGACGATGGCTAAAATTGAGTATATAATGGGGTCTTCCATAGGGGCTTACTGCTACCTGCTGTTGGGGCTGATTTGATAATATACCCAAGCATATAGTATTGATGGGTAAAATCAAAAGGCCTAGCAATGATGATCGGATTATTATTGGCAGCGTCATACCCATTTCTTCACAGTTCCGCCATATTGATTTGCAAACTTTTAAGAGAATTGGCTGAGGAATAGGCCTTTGGGCGTCCAAGTGGGTGTCCAAGCGGCTTTTTTCTGGCTTATCGTCGGCGATGCCATTAGTGTGGCAGCACGCGCGGTGATGCCGCTTTAAGAGCAGTTGAAGGCGCGACGGGACGACAAATTAGAGTTCCAGACATCATTAGAGTTTCAGGCTTCAGGTATAGGATTATGAACAGGTTTATTTTGGTTGCACTGGTTGGAAGTATCGTGGTGGTCGCTGCGGGGTTGTTGTTCTTACTCAGCTGGGATATTCCTGCGCCGTCAGAACGGGTGGAACGTGAAATTTCCAATGACAGTTTTCCCAATTAAATTGCGCCTTTTTTCGGTTGCGGCACTAAATGCGCTGCTGGTGATCGCACCCGCGCTGTCGCAAGACGCCGACGAGGCCGCACCACCACCCTCACTTTTCGAATATGATCGGACCAGTCCGAACAACATCTTGCCGGGCCCGTATGTTTTACCGGGCAGTCAGCAAGACGACCCGTTTCGCGCGCCTGCACCTGATGAAGAAGACGACATTTCAGATGATTTCCTCTTCTTCGGCATTTTGGGCGACGACGATGGCCAAATTCAAACCGATGACCTTGGAAATATTCCCCCGGCCACGCTGGGGCCCTTGACCGCGTCTGCCGGTGCCTTGCCATACGAGATGTGGCAGGGCACAGGGTATGAATTGGCACAGGCCATTGTTGCGCGTTTGCCTGTTGCCTCGTCGTCATTCGCGATGAATGGCTTGGCATCCCGCCTGTTGTTGTCACCATCCCGGTTGCCTGAAGGTGCCCCTGTCGGGGATCTGTCGCTTTTGGATGCACGGATCAAGAAATTGATGGATAGCGGCCGCGTTGATCAGGTGCAGGCGTTATTGGATGTCTTACCCATGAGCGTCGAAGCGTCAAGTGTGCGTGAAGCGCGGCTGGATATGGCGTTGTTATCGGGTGATTATTTGACCGCGTGCGCGATTTCCCGCGATGCACGGGCGCAGTCGGGCGAAGCACGCTGGATTAAAATCCTCGCTTTTTGTAGCGCGATTGAGGGGGATCTTGGCGGGGCTGACTTTCGTCTGAACCTGTTGCGCGAAACTGACGAGTTGGCGTTTGAGTTTGAAGACCTGATCCATGATATCGCAGGCTTGGCATCAGGCGCTGCGCCATTAAGTGTGGGCGGAATTGCCTCGGTTGACGCCCAGGGTATGGATGCGCTGATGTTCGCCATGTTAAGCGCAGGGCGACGCGAAGTGCCCTTGGAGGACTTGGCTGAGATGCCGCCTCTATATCTTGATGCGATGTCGCGGCGCGCCGATCTGTCGACGGATTACAGGATTGAGGTTGCGCGTATGGCGGCGATGCGCGGTTTGATGCGGGGGAAAGATTTTTCTGATCTGATTGCCGCCATTGATGTGACAGAGGGTGAATTGGGGGCCGCAGACTTGCTCGGAGAGACCAGCCCAAGCGCGCGAACGGATGCGGTGATGATCCATGCGGCATTGGCAGCTAGCGACATGACGGCGCGGGCGGACATGTTGCGTGCCGCGTGGCAGCGCGCCGTGCGTATGGGCACGGTGGCGGCGATGGCTGGTCCTCTTTCGCAAACGCTAGAGACCATGCCGCCGACGCCGGAACTGGTGCCGTTTGCGCATGATGCAGTGCGCATTTCTGTGGCGGCCGGCAATATCGTACAGGCGCGGACATGGTTGGACCTTGTGCAGGTTCGGGCGGCGCACGGGGACCGTGTCGCACAGCAGGCTTTGGTCAAATTATGGCCCTTGGCATTGGTTGGCGGATTGGATCGTCAGTTGCCCTTTAATGGCGGCGCTTTAGAGCTGTGGATGGCAAGCCATGCAGGGATGGACCCGGATGCGGCACTGCGTCAGCGCGGGTTGTATTATGCGTTATTAGGCATTGATGGTTATGATGTTGGCGTGGACGAATGGAACCGTTTGGTGATGGCCGCGCCCGCTCGTACTGGTGTATTGCCGCCCTATGGGGTGTGGCGGCAATTTTTGCTGGCTGCTGAGGCTGGTCGATACGGCGAAAGTTTAGCGTTGGGCCTCGTGATGCTCGGCGAAGGCGGCGCAGCAGGTGCTGACCCGGCGGTTTTGGCAAGCGTTGTTTCGGTTTATAAGGCCATGGGGTTAGAGACCGCCGCGCGCGATCTTGCGGTTGAGGCGATGATCGAAAACGGCTTTTAGATATTCTCCGAGCGGATGCGGATAAGGAAACGACATGAATGCGTCTGGAAAAACTTCAGGCAGAGCGTTGATTGATATGTTTCTAGAAGCCCTTGCGGCAGAGCGCGGCTGTGCGCGAAATACGATTTTGTCATATGAGCGTGATTTGCGCCAATTCAGCGAATGGGCAGCATGTGACCTGTTGCAGGTCGGGACGGACGATGTGCGCGGCTATCTGGACTCTTTGGCGGCGGATGGCTTGTCCGGGGCAACCCAAGCGCGCCGGTTATCAGCGCTGCGGCAGTTTTTTATGTTCCTCTATGCAGAAGGTCACCGTACAGACAACCCTGCCACCAGCCTTGATAGCCCGCGCCGTGCGAAAAGCTTGCCAAAGATACTCAGCGAGGCGGATGTTGACCGGCTGATGGGCGCGGCGCATCAGGGCGCAAAAAAAGGTGACCTGACTGCGGTACGCCTTATGGCGCTGCTGGAGATGCTTTATGCAACAGGGCTGCGCACCAGCGAATTATTGGACCTGCGGCGTATGGCGCTGCGGTCAGACAGGCGGTTTCTGACCATCGTTGGCAAGGGCGGGCGCGAACGTATTGTGCCGTTGAGTGACGCGGCGAAAGACGCCGTTGGGACCTATCTGGAGCGCCTTGATCAGGACGGTCGGTATAAGGGTAGCGCTTGGCTGTTTCCTTCTCGGGGGAAAAGCGGACGGCTTAGTCGGGTGCGTTTATTTCAACAGCTCAAAGAGTTGGCAGCGTCCGCCGGGATCGACCCCGCGCGGCTTTCCGCGCATGTTCTGCGCCATGCCTTTGCCACCCATTTACTGGCCGGCGGGGCGGATCTGCGCAGCGTCCAAAAAATGCTTGGCCATGCGGATATTTCCACCACGCAAATATATACACATGTGCTGGATGAGCGCCTGAAACAACTGGTTCGTGACCACCACCCGTTGAGTTACAATGAAGGGGATTAAAGACACGAATTGTCATTCTTTAAGGTGTCGGTTATGCTTGACATCGCTGGCCTCTTAAACGAGTGTTCGGCCCGAGCTAGTGAACCGTTACCATAGGGTGCTGTTACACAATGTCTATCATTTGGGGTCCTGTGCATGATCACATTTCTTGATTTCGAAAAACCGATTGCTGAACTTGAGGGAAAAATTCGCGAGTTGCGCCAGTTGGCTGCGGGCGAAGAACCGGTTGATGTCGAGGATGAAGTTGGTCGGCTTGAAGGCAAACTGGATAAGATGCTGCGCGACACCTATGGCAAATTGGGGCCGTGGCAAAAAACGCAGGTTGCACGGCATCCCGAACGCCCACATTTCAAAGACTATATCGAACATATCATCGATGATTTTACCCCATTGGCTGGTGATCGGGCCTTTGGTGAAGATTCCGCTATTATAGGGGGGATGGGTCGATTCCGCGGCCAGCCCGTTATGATCATGGGGCATGAAAAAGGCCATGATACCCAGTCGCGCATTGACCATAATTTTGGCATGGCCCGCCCCGAGGGGTATAGAAAGGCCATCCGTCTGATGGAGCTGGCGGATCGGTTTTCCTTGCCCGTTGTGACACTGGTCGACACATCCGGTGCCTATCCGGGTATCGGGGCTGAGGAACGCGGCCAAGCCGAAGCGATCGCGAGATGTACGGAAAAATGTCTGCAACTGAAGACGCCAATCGTGAGCTGTATCGTCGGCGAAGGTGGGTCAGGTGGGGCGGTTGCTATTGCGGTTGGGAATAAGGTGTTAATGATGGAACATTCCATTTATTCGGTCATCTCACCAGAAGGCTGCGCATCTATTTTGTGGCGGACCAATGATAAGGCACAGGACGCGGCCAAGGCGTTGCGCATTACGTCAGCGGATCTGATGGAGCTGAAGGTGATCGATGATGTGGTGCCGGAACCCGTTGGTGGGGCGCACCGTGATCCGAAAATGGCAATGCAGAACCTTGCAGATCATATCGGTCGGGCGCTTGGCGATATGGCGGGTGTGGCCCCGGCACGTTTGCGGGAATTGCGCCGCGAAAAGTTTCTTGCCATGGGCAAGCATGGCTTGTCCTAAGACAAGGATGGGGCAAGCATGGCTTGTCCTAAGACAAGGATGGGGCAAGCATGGCTTGTCCGAATAGCCACTATATCTAGAATCTGAAATCTTATGCACAGGCTATTTACAGTCTGGGCACAGGTTATCCACAGGCTTATTCCCCCATTTATCCACAACATCTAGTCTTTTTAGTTTCTTTATATACTTTATCTTGACCTCCCGCCCAAAACGACTGCATACTCGGTCTTGTGCTTCGGGGGCCGAATTTGGTTGAAGGGGCTTTTTGTTAGATATTTCAAGGGGTTGATGCTTTTTCAAATATTTTCCTTGGTGGGTTTCGCGGAAATTCAGGTGGAATGATAAGAAAGCGTAGCGAGCTTGGAGAGGCTGATTTGAGAGCTTTGGATGAGGGTCCGGGCACGCAATATTGGCTCCATAAATACCAAGAGCCGCTCAAAAAACCATGAAATACAACGGCAAAAAGCAGGTCAGAAAATAAATTCCCAGGCATTTAATAGTTGATAATTTTTGTCAGCCAAGAGCATGTATTTTTGTGGCTGGTGTCGTGAATCAAAGGTGGTTTTAAAAACCCGATTCGCGGAAGATAAAGAACCCGGAAGGGGACCCGAGGAAAGTCGCCCCAGAGCCCATCGAGACCAAGGATCGCGGAAATGATACGGGGCCGGGTGATGTTGAAACAAAGAGCCGAATGGGGCTAACGAGCCAAGAGGGGAAAGTCACTTGTTTGAAGTTACGCATTTTGAGCAAGGCGCAGCGGTAGAGATTGATCGCAGCCGGGATAAATTGCTGACACAGTTTGGTAAGGAAACGTTGAAAGACAGATACCTTATGCCGGGCGAGAGTTATCAAGATTTGTTCGCGCGCGTTGCCAGTTATTATGGTGATAATGCTGATCATGCGCAGCGGCTTTATGATTATATTTCCCAACTTTGGTTCATGCCCGCTACCCCCGTCCTTTCGAATGGTGGGACCAAGCGCGGCCTGCCAATTTCCTGCTTTTTGAATGAAGCCAATGATAGCCTTGATAGCATTGTTGGCCTTTGGACTGAAAACGTCTGGCTGGCCTCCAAGGGCGGCGGTATCGGCAGCTATTGGGGCAATTTGCGCTCTATTGGCGAAAAAGTTGGGACCAATGGAAAAACGTCGGGCATCATTCCGTTCATTCGTGTGATGGATAGCCTGACACTGGCGATTTCCCAAGGGTCTCTGCGGCGCGGGTCTGCGGCGGTTTATCTGCCTGTTTCGCATCCCGAGATTGAGGAGTTCTCGGAATTGCGTCGCCCCACCGGTGGCGACCCGAACCGTAAAACGCCAAACCTGCATCACGGGGTTTTGATCTCCGATGCCTTTATGCGCGCTGTTGAAAATGACGAAGACTGGGCGCTTCTCAGCCCAAAGGATAATGCGCCGGTGCGAACGCTTAAGGCACGCGGCCTTTGGATTCGTTTGCTGACCTCGCGCGTGGAAACGGGCGAGCCTTATTTGATCTTTCAAGACACTGTAAACCGCCAATTGCCCGAGCATCATAAATTGGCGGGCTTGACGGTTAAGACGTCTAACTTGTGTGCGGAAATTACCCTGCCAACCGGAACCGACCATTTGGGGGGGGAGCGTACAGCGGTTTGTTGCTTGTCTTCGCTGAATCTAGAGCATTATTTAGCGTGGAAAGAAGACCCGAACTTTATTCCAGATGTGATGCGCTTCCTCGATAATGTGTTGCAGGATTTTATTGATCGTGCGCCCGAAGAAATGGAAAAAGCCCGCTATGCTGCCATGCGCGAGCGCAGCGTTGGCCTTGGCGTGATGGGCTTCCACAGTTACCTGCAAGCCAATAATGTGCCGTTTGAAAGCGTGATGGCCAAGGTTTGGAACAAAAACATATTCACCCATATCAAGAAAGAGGCAGACAAGGCCTCTTATGATTTGGCGGTTGAGCGTGGCCCGTGTCCGGATGCGGCTGACTATGGCATTATGGAGCGGTTTTCAAACAAAACAGCGATTGCACCGACGGCGTCGATCTCGACCATTTGTGGCGGCGCAAGCCCGGGCATCGAGCCGATTGCCGGCAATTCCTATGTTCAAAAAACCCTGTCTGGCTCGTTCAATGTGCGCAGCCGGTCGCTGGAAAAATTATTGGCGGAGAAGGGCCGAAATACCGAGGATGTTTGGAGCTCCATCACTGTCAATGAAGGCAGTGTGCAACATCTGGATTTTCTTGATGATCATGAAAAGGATGTGTTTAAAACAGCGTTCGAGTTGGACCAGCGCTGGGTTGTGGAACTGTCTGCTGACCGGGCGTCTTTGATTTCACAGGCGCAATCCGTCAACGTCTTTATTCCTGCGAATATTCACAAACGCGATTTACACCAAATTCATTTCCAAGCGTGGAAACAGGGTCTCAAAAGCCTCTATTATTGTCGGTCCAAATCGATTCAACGGGCCGAAGTGGTGGCGACAAAATTTGAACAACCCGCGAAGGATGCCGCGACGAACAAGGGCGTGCCATCGCCGGATGAGATCAAAATTCCATTGGTCGCGGCTGTTCAGCAGCCAGAAGAAACAGATTATGATGAATGTCTTTCGTGCCAGTAACGGCTTAAGACAATTGGTAGATTAAGGCGTTAATAAAAATGGCAGAAGAAGCACAGGCAGCGGCAAATTCTCTTTTAGAAGGCCGCGCCGTCTATAAACCGTTTCGCTACCCTTGGGCCTATGAGGCGTGGCTTATGCAACAGCGCATTCACTGGCTTCCCGAAGAAGTGCCGTTGGCTGATGATGTGAAGGATTGGCGCAATAAGCTGACCAAGGCCGAACGGAATCTGCTGACACAGATTTTCCGTTTCTTCACCCAATCAGATATTGAAGTGAATAACTGCTATATGAAGCATTATACGCAGGTGTTTAAACCCACCGAAGTGCAGATGATGCTGTCGGCCTTCTCGAATATCGAGACTATTCATATCTCCGCTTATTCGCATTTGTTGGATACCATCGGTATGCCTGAAAGCGAATATTCCGCCTTCCTGACCTATAAGGAAATGAAGGACAAATATGATTATATGCAGCAGTTTAACGTGGATAGTCCACGTGATATTGCGATGACGCTCGCCGTTTTTGGCGCGTTCACCGAGGGGCTGCAACTCTTTGCATCTTTTGCAATGCTTTTGAATTTTCCACGCTTCAATAAAATGAAAGGCATGGGACAGATCGTATCTTGGTCGGTGCGGGATGAAAGCCTTCATTGTGACAGCATCATCAAATTATTCCGCACATTTGTGTCTGAAAACCCGGAAATTTGGACCGATGACTTTCAGCGGGATCTTTATAAAGCCTGCGAAACCATTGTCCACCACGAGGATGCATTTGTTGACTTGGCGTTTGAGATGGGCTCGATCCAAGGTCTGGAAGCCCACGAGGTGAAAAACTATATCCGCTATATCGCTGATCGTCGTTTAGGCCAGTTGGGATTGAATGCGATTTATAATATTGGTGATAATCCGCTGCCGTGGCTGGATACGATGTTGAATGCGGTTGAACATACGAATTTCTTTGAAAACCGCGCGACTGAATATTCCAAGGCGGCGACGCAGGGCAATTGGGAAGATGCTTTTGATTAAGAGGTAGGGGGGAGGAGCCATTCGTGGCTCGTACGAGCACGCGCGCTCGTCAGAAACCGGTTCTTCACTCAGGTGAAGACCGGTTTTTTGGTTTGTAGTGTCTTGTCTTGTGGGGTTTTAGAGTGCGCCGTGGCAATGCTTGTATTTTTTGCCAGATCCACAAGGGCAAACAGAATTACGTCCCACTTTGCCCCATGTCGCTGGATCTTGCGGATCCACCGTCCCACCAGCAGCGCGGGTCATGACCGCAGGTGGTTCGGACATTTCGTTCTCACCTGTCAGCGGATTGGTGTGTTTTTCAACCATTTCCGGGGCTTCAGGATTAAGGGCCTCTGGTGCCTTTTCAATCCTTAATTCCACATGTGACAAAAGCTGCGAGATGTTTTCGCGTATTTTGACCAAAAGGGCTTCGAACATGGAAAATGCTTCGGTCTTATATTCGTTAAGCGGGTCACGCTGGGCATAAGCACGCAGGGTAATCACTGTGCGCAGGTGTTCCAAGGTCGATAGATGTTCTTTCCAGTCCTGATCCACCGTTTGCAGCAGCAGGCTTTTTTCAATGCTTGGCCAGATATCTTTGCCATACCGTTCAGCCTTGGCATTCATAAAATTATCGACCTCTGTGTGCAGACGCTCAGTGATCTGAGACTCGTCAACACCCTCTTCTTTGGCCCACTCGGCAATGGGTGGCGAAATATTGAAAATGCGGCGTATTTCAACCGCCAAGCCGTCTATATTCCACTGATCGGCGTATGATTTGGGTGGAATGTGCGTGAGGACCAAGTCTTCAATGGTCTCAGAGCGCATATCAAGCACCGTTTCGGCAACAGAATCGGCATCCATGATTTCTTTGCGCTGGTCATAGATCACCGAGCGCTGATCGTTCATGACATTGTCATATTTCAGCAGGTTTTTACGGATATCATAGTTGCGCGCTTCGACCTTTTGCTGGGCTTTTTCAATGGCTTTGTTGATCCATGGATGGATGATCGCCTCACCTTCTTCTAGGCCCAGCTTGACCAGCATGCCATCCATGCGTTCGGGGCCGAAAATGCGCATCAAATCATCCTGTAGGGACAGATAGAATTTCGACCGGCCAGGGTCACCCTGACGGCCAGATCGTCCACGTAACTGGTTATCGATACGTCGGCTTTCGTGGCGCTCCGTTCCTATAACATAGAGCCCACCAGCCTCAAGAACTTTGGCCTTGTCTGCGGCGATTTCGGCGGTGATTTCTTTGATTTTTTCTTCACGCTTGGCATCGTCTGTAATGTCGGCCGTTTCTTCTTGGATACGCATCTCAAGGTTGCCGCCAAGCTGGATATCGGTCCCACGACCTGCCATATTGGTCGCGATGGTCACGGCACCGGCGCGACCAGCTTGGGCGATGATGCTCGCTTCTTGCTCGTGATAGCGCGCATTGAGGACGTTATGTTTGACCTTGCGCTTTTTCATTAAACCAGAGAGCAGTTCAGACTTTTCAATAGAGACGGTGCCAACCAATACAGGTTGGCCGCGTTTTTGGCAGTCTCTCAACTCGTCGACGAGGGCGTCGTATTTTTCATCTGCAGTGCGATAAAATTCATCGTGCTCGTCGACGCGCTTAACATCTAGATTGGTCGGGATATCAATAACCTCAAGACCATAGATTTCGGCAAATTCCTGTGCTTCGGTTGCGGCCGTACCCGTCATGCCAGCAAGCTTTGGGTACATACGGAAATAGTTTTGGAAGGTGATCGAGGCAAGCGTTTGATTTTCTGGCTGGATTTGTACGCCTTCTTTGGCTTCGATCGCTTGATGCAGGCCATCGGAATAACGGCGGCCTTCCATCATGCGACCAGTGAATTCATCAATAATGACAACCGCATTGTCTTTAACAATATAATCCTTGTCGCGTTCGAAAACCTGACGGGCTTTGAGCGCTTGGTTCACATGGTGCACCACGCTTGTATTTTCAAAGTCGTACAGGTTCTCGCTTTGAAGCAGGCCTGCATCCCCCAGCAGCGTTTCAATCCTTGTGGTGCCGTTTTCGGTGAGGGTGATTGAGCGGTGCTTTTCTTCCTTGTCGAAATCGTCCTCGCCGAGCTGGGAGACCAATTTATCGATCTTGACATAAAGGTCGGATTTATCCTCGGTCGGCCCGGAAATGATCAGTGGCGTGCGGGCCTCGTCGATGAGAATCGAGTCGACCTCATCGACAATTGCGAAATTAAAGTCGCGCTGCACCATTTCGGCGCGGGCAAATTTCATATTGTCGCGCAAATAGTCAAAGCCAAATTCATTATTGGTGCCATAGGTGATATCCGCGGCATAGGCTGCGCGTCGGTCGGCTTCGCCTTTGCCAGCGGTAATGGCACCAACTTTAAGACCCAAAAATTCGTAAACCTGCCCCATCCAGTTCGCGTCGCGCTGCGCTAGATAATCGTTCACGGTCACCACATGAACACCCTTGCCCGCGATGGCATTAAGATAGGCGGCGAGGGTTGCAACAAGGGTTTTACCTTCACCCGTGCGCATTTCAGCAATGTCACCGTTATGGAGGACAATGCCACCGATCAACTGGACATCAAAATGACGCTGACCAAGGGTTCGCTTTGCTGCTTCGCGAACTGCTGCAAAGGCTTCTGGCAATAATTTATCGAGCGTTTCCCCAGCTTCAATGCGCGCACGATATTCGGCGGTTTTGTCCCGTAGCGCTGCATTGTCCAGCTGTTCAAAATCAGCTTCTAGCGCGTTAATTTCTTCAACTGTCTTACGATAGCGGGCAATCAGTCGATCATTTGCGGACCCGAATATTTTTTTGGCGAACGTGGATAACATATGCACCCCTTAAAAAAGCCAGCGTTTCCAAGCTGACTGATTTGGTCGCAACCGATGTTTCACGCGGATGGCGGCCTATTAACAACTGTGGTTGGAGAGATAAGGCTCGGATTGTCCAATGTCAACCGATGAGCCACCGATAACAGCAGTATTTAACTGTTTTGTTTCTTTGTTGCGACTGGGCGTCGTTACCGGGCAACGGGCAGGATTTTATGGGCAAATACTTCCGGTGGTCTGACGCGGCGGTTTGGCTGTCCAATTTCCGGGTAATTAAAAGTTGAAAAACAATAGCTTAAGGAAAGTTCTTAGACTGGCATGAAACTTGAATTTCTCAAGCTATGGACAGCGACGAAGTCCTTTAACAAAACGGGAGAAGACCATGACAGCAGAAAAACTCGGCAAGCACCTATCCTTCATGCGTGAATTAGAAGAAGCGCTGGATGATGCTGTGAAATCCTATGCCGATGCATCTGATTCTGAGCTAGAAGAATTGCGTCATATGAAGCGCGAAGTGCAGCAGGCGCGGCGATCCATTTTTATCTTCGTGGAAAAACAACGCGCGGAAGAGCGCAAGCATACGCGTAAGCTAGAAGCCCTGTTTGTGTCCGGCCTTAAGTCGGAAAGGGGCTCGGGTCTTTTGCCGCCTGAAACTGTCCTGACCGCATAAGCGTTTATTCGGGTTGGTTTGAATTCGCAGGTGTTTTCTCGCCGAAGCTGTCATTGATTGCTTTGGTGGTTTGGCTTGTGGCGTGCTCGGTCATGGTCCGCGTTGCGGTTCCCAATTGCGTTAAGGCCACGCTTAGGCCCAGTCCAATCAGGACAATGATGAGCGCATATTCGATTTTCATAGTGTAGGCCTTTCAAATCTTGCTTATTTCACTCAATTCTTTGTATCAGGCCGCTTCTGAAATTTTTTTCCCGCGTCAGTTTTATGACGGCGGCGATAAAAAAAGGGTTAAAGCGGACCGAATGAAGTGCTAGGTCTTCGATCATGAAAGATTGCCCCAATAGTCTTGTTGATCTTAACTCTGATTTGCCGACGGTTCTTGTCGCCGCGGTGGCCTTGGTGGATGCGGATAACCGGGTCTTGATTGCCAAGCGACCAGAAGGCAAAGCCATGGCGGGTCTTTGGGAGTTTCCCGGCGGCAAGGTCGAAGATGGCGAATTGGTCGAAGCGGCCCTAATTCGTGAATTACGCGAAGAATTGGGCATCGAAATTGGCGTCGGGTGTTTGGCGCCGTTTACGTTTGCTTCTCATTCCTACGAAACATTTCACTTATTTATGCCGCTTTATCTATGCCGCGGATGGCAGCATGAAATTATTCCTCAAGAGGGTCAGGAAGTTTGCTGGGTTAAGGCCAAAGAATTGCGGCTTTATGACATGCCTCCTGCCGATGTCGGCCTTTGTGCCATGCTGCGAGATTTTCTTTAAGACGATTTATCGCCATTCTTATCACCCAGCACCGAAGCCAAGCTAACCTTTGCACTGCCCGGCGCTAGGGGCTTTGGCTGGTCGGGATGCGGTGCCCAAGCGGTGACGAACATAATGTCAAATGTGGCCCGTACAGTGTCGTTTTCGGGGCCAGTCGCGTCACTGCTGGGGTTTGAGAAACGCTCCCGGTAGATATCAGCCATACGGGCGATGGCCCCGCGTGTCAGGGGCTTTGGCCTTTTATTCATTGGTCCGACAGCCAAGGCATTGGATTCGCCCATACCCCGCAGATCGCTCAATAATCGCAATGGGTCTTGGTAGCTCACTTCAATGCGGTCGACATCCACAACCGGCAGGGCAAAACCCGCGCGCATTAACAGCATGCCTAAGCTTTTCACATCAATCATGGGCGAGATGCGTTGCGCGGCACCGCCCGTTTCATCCAACTCTGCCTGGAGGAGAGATTGGCGCAACTCGTTCAGCGTTTCGCCGCCCGGGATGGCCGCGAGAAATAGCCCGTCAGGTGCCAGTGCGCGCCGCGTTTGTATCAAGGCACCGGGCAGGTCATTGACCCATTGCAACGTCATATTACTGGTGATCAAATCGTGGGTTGCAGCCTCAATACCAAGATTTTCTTCGTCTAAGTCCATCTGCTGAACGTTGCGCAAATTGGCAAAACGCTGGGATTTGGCAGCGCCTTTTAGAACATCCGATGCGGGGCCGATGTGCAGCGCATTTGTAAAATCATGGAGTACTTCGCCGCGCCGTTCCAGCAGGCGCTCTGCCACTTCGCGGAATAGGAAATCATATTTGTGAAAGTCACGCACAGCGCGGGCTCGCCGCTGGGCGAGCAGCGCGCGGTCAAAAACAGCGGGTGGAGCGGTTTGTTTTTTACTCATGAACAGAGCTATGGCAGTTTTTAGATGGGTTTTAAAGCATGTTTCTTGGTGGTCTGTTGCATAACCGCGGGCTATGGTGATCCGCACAGAGGGGGGAACCTGATGGATTGGTTCAGGGCGCGACTAAAGGGGGCACTGGGGGAAACATTGGTCCGTGGGACAGATTTTCTGCTCCCGCCCTCGTGTTTTTCATGCGGATCGCCGACCAGCCACCAAGGCGATTTATGTGCGGGGTGTTGGGGCGATCTGCAGTTCATCACGGCCCCTTTTTGCGCCAGTTGCGGCCTGCCCTTTGAATTTGATGTCGCGCATATAGATGCACAAGCCCATTGCGGTGCCTGCATTGCCGTCCCGCCAAGCTTTAACCGGGCGCGCTCACCATTGCTCTATGATGACGCGTCCAAGAAATTGATCATTGGTTTGAAACATGCAGACCAGTTGGAAGGTGTTCCCGCGTTTGCCCGCATGATGTGGCGGACACTTGGCAGAGAGAACGGCGCGACGGATCACTATGATTTGGTGTCGGGGGTCGATTTGATTATCCCGGTCCCCCTGCACCCAACTAGATTGTGGCGTCGGCGCTATAATCAATCAGCTTTGCTGGCGAGGGGACTTGCTCAGTTGATCTCGGTTCCGTTGGATGTGACGGGGTTGGTCCGTGTTCGAAGAACGCCTTCGCAGGGGCATATGGATCGTACCCAGCGCCTTAAAAATGTGAAGGGCGCCTTTCGGGTGACATCGACGCTTGCGAAAAATCTGGAGGGTAAAAGTGTCATGCTGATTGATGATGTGATGACGTCTGGGGCGACAGTTGGGGAATGTGCCCGCGTTTTGCGAAAATCCGGTGCCGAAAAAATAAATGTTTTAACGCTGGCAAGGGTTGCCCGAAGCGCCTGAAATCCCATATAAGGCAGGACATAAACAAGAGAGAAGGCGACAATGCCCAAAGTTGAGATATATACTTCGTTTTTCTGCGGCTATTGCACCCGCGCCAAAGCATTGCTGGCGAAGAAGGGGGTGAGTTTTCAGGAATTTGATGTGGGCGCAGACCCAAAAATGCGTCAAGAAATGATCCAGCGTGCAAAGGGCCAATCATCGGTCCCACAAATATTTGTTGGCAAAACGCATATAGGTGGATGCGACGAATTATACGCAATGGACCGTGCGGGTAAGCTGGACCGCCTTCTTGCTGGCTGAATGCTCCATAGGGAAATGACAATGACCGACACACAGATCACGGTGGGCTTGGTACAAATGACCGCGACCGATGATGTGGCTGGTAATGGCCGGATTGCGGCTGGCCTGATTGATGACGCTGTCGCTCAGGGTGCCGGGTTTGTTGCAACGCCTGAGATGACAAATATCCTGACTGCGTCTGGCAAGACCCTTTGGGCCAATGTTCAAACAGAAGAACAAGACCCCACACTGGCTCTGATGCGGAAAAAGGCCGCGGCACTTGGGATATGGTTGCTGGTTGGCTCCTTGGCTATTCGCCGGGCGGATGACAAGTTGGCAAACCGGTCTTTTATGATTGATCCAAAGGGCGAGGTCAGGGCGCGCTATGATAAAATCCATATGTTTGATGTGGAATTGCCGGGCGGCGAGAGTTACCGCGAATCAAAAAGCTATACGCCGGGCGCTGCGCCAGTTGCCGTTCATACGCCCTTTGGCTTGGTGGGGATGAGCATATGTTATGATGTGCGCTTTCCTTATCTGTACCGCCAACTTGGCTTAACCGGCGCAGGCATCATCTGTGTACCCGCAGCATTCACCAAAACCACCGGAGAGGCCCACTGGCACACCCTGTTACAGGCGCGTGCGATAGAAACAGGCTGCTTCATTCTGGCCCCCGCACAGGTTGGTCACCATGGCCCTGGGCGGGAAACCTTTGGCCATTCACTGATCATTGATCCGTGGGGGAAAATAATTTCTGATGGCCAATGCGCCGTGGGTGTGTTAACAGCCACGCTCCATCTGAGCGAGGTTAAGGCCGCGCACAGTAAAATCCCCTCTCTGTCCCATGCTGTTGAGCTGGAGAATGTTGTGATTGAGGGTGATGCCCAATAATTGGGGCCGCGTAGATGTATCTAGTGATCCGAGTGATAGCGAGCCGAACATGATTGTATTCGACCTGAATTGTTGTAATGGCCATACCTTTGAGGTTTGGTTCCGTTCCAGTGCGGATTATGACGAACAACGCAGCCACGGCGAGGTCGAATGCCCCGTTTGTGGCGATCAGGACGTCTCTAAGGCTGTTATGGCCCCCAATATAGGCGCTAAGTCAAATCAAACGCCGGCGGCTCCAGACCGCACTCATGACCGCCATGAGGCAAATGATACGATGCCGATTGAATTTGAAGACCAATTGAGCGTTGGCTTGTCGACCTTACCCAACGAATTGCAACAGGAGTTGGAAACCGTTTTGGCCAAAGTTCAAAACTATGTTGAAAGCAACTGTGAATATGTCGGCGAAGACTTTGCCGAAGAAGCCCGCAAAATTCATTATGGTGAACGCGATGCGCGCGGTATTTATGGCGAAGCCAGCGAAGAGGACTCTGCGGACTTGTTGGAAGAAGGCGTTGATATTTTACCGCTTCCACTGCTGCGCAAGCCCGGACCTACAGACGCTTAATGGGCTTATTCTGCTAGGGCATACCCCAAGTAATTAACCGATAAATCATTACTTAGTGACCACTGGTCCGATAGTGGCGCGAAGCTCATACCCTTTAAATCGCACATTTCAAAATGGGCATCGCGGCAGTGCTTGGCCAGTTCCGAAGGACGCAGGAATTTTTTCCAATTGTGCGTGCCCTTGGGCAACCAACGCATCACATATTCAGCCCCGATAATGGCAAAAAGATAAGATTTTGGCGTCCGGTTCAGGGTGGATATAAACATGATGCCATTATCCTTGAGCAAGACCCGACACGCGTTCAGGAAACTCGCGGTGTCGGCTACATGTTCGATCACCTCCATATTAATGATCACATCAAATTTTTCGCCGTCACTGGCAAGTTGCTCGGCGGTGGTGTGGCGGTAATCAATGTCCAGCCCGCCCTCGGTCGCATGAAGGCCCGCGATGCGGATGTTTTTTTCGGTGGCGTCGGCCCCAGTGACGCTGGCACCTAATTTACAGACTGGTTCAGACAACAGCCCACCGCCACAGCCAATATCCAGAACACGAAGACCCTCATAGGGGCGCGCAGTAGTGATGTTCCTGTCAAAATGGTGGCAGATCGTTTCTTTGATATAGGCGAGCCGAACAGGGTTAATCGCGTGCAGGGGTTTGAACTTGCCATTTGGGTCCCACCAGTCATCGGCCATGGCGGCAAAACGCGCTACTTCATCCGCATCGACCGAGGGCGCGCTTAATTGATCTGTGTTCTGGGGCGGGTTTAGTGTTGGACTCACGTTTGCCATTCCAATACCTTTATGATCCATATTATTGTGGCGCGTGGCCAAAACTTGATATCTACTTAGGTTGCCTAATCTCTATTCAGGTTGAATGTGTCATTATTGACTGGATCGGGCAACCATTCGATCCAGATATTTTATACTGGGCTTTTCCATTGTCTGACGAGGTGAAGAATGCCGCAAAACGGACGAAAAATTAGAGGTATTGCGCTCTCGGCGGGGGAAGGAAAGGTGACCGTGCGCGGTCTGCCTGACGAGCCGGGCGCCGTGGCGGCGATTTTTGCCCCGCTGGCGGCGCAGGAAATTGATGTAGGCATGATTGTCCAAGACGTTAGTCGTGATAACCAACGCGCGGATGTTACCTTCACGGTTGAACAGCCCAAATTGCAAGAAGCTGTGGATTTGATCAGGGCTGCGCGGGATAAAATCGGCTTTGAAGAGCTGTTTTCAGATAATGGCGTGGTGAAGGTGACCGTCATTGGGCGGTGTTCGTCGCGCAACACTGGCATGGCCCAAGTCATGTTTGATGCATTGGGGGGTGAGGGCATAAATATCCAAGCAATCTCAACCTCGGAGGTCAAAGTCAGCGTTCTTGTCGATGGAAATGATGCCGAACGCGCAGTGCGGGCCTTGCAAAACGCCTACACCATCGATAATAAGTCTTAATCATGAATAAATTTACAATCAACGATGATGATCAGTCTGCGGTATTGTCTGCTGATCAAAAGGGGAATGGGGCCGGGCGCGCTTCATTGGATAGGCTTTGGCGGCGGGGGTGCGACTTTCTAGGTAGCCAATATGCCATCATGGCCGGGGCGATGACATGGGTATCGGAGCGGAATTTGGTTGCGGCCATTTCGAACGCTGGCGGTTTCGGTGTGATCGCGTGCGGCGGGATGATGCCTGATCAACTATTGGCAGAGATTCGCGCAACGAAAGAGCTGACCAAGGCACCGTTCGGGGTCAATTTGATCACCATGCACCCTGAATTGATGTCGTTGATTGATGTGTGTTTGCAGGAAAAAGTTGGCCATATCGTTTTGGCAGGGGGGCTGCCTTCGGGGGAGGCCATTGCCCGGGCCAAAAATGGCGGGGCGCGGGTTATCTGTTTTGCTCCGGCTGCGGTTTTGGCGAAGAAACTGATACGCTCTGGCGCCGATGCCTTGGTGATCGAGGGTGCCGAAGCGGGCGGCCATATTGGCCCGGTTTCAACGGCTGTTCTGGCGCAAGAGATTTTGCCGCTGATTGATGAGGTTCCTGTCTTTGTTGCAGGTGGTATCGGCAGGGGCGAGGCCATGGCTAGCTTCCTGCAAATGGGGGCATCTGGCGTGCAGCTTGGGACACGGTTTGTATGTGCCAGCGAATCTGTCGCACACGAAAATTTCAAAAAAGCCTTCATTCGTGCGCCAGCCCGCGATGCAGTAACCACGGTCCAACTTGACCCGCGTTTTCCGGTGATCCCGGTTCGCGCGCTAAGGAACGAGGGCGGCGAGCGGTTTAACCAATTTCAGCGTGAGACCATCAAACGCGTTGATGCAAAAGAGGTTGATCTGGCTGAAGCACAGTTAGAAATCGAACATTTTTGGGTCGGGGCTCTGCGCCGTGCTGTTGTCGATGGGGATGTCGAAAATGGCTCGCTCATGGCGGGGCAAAGTGTCGGCATGGTCAAGAAGGAACAGCCCGCGGCCGAGATTATTGAAGAGCTGGTCGATCAAGCCAGCGCCTTTCTTGAACGCAACAGCGCCTGATTTTGTTTGTCGGGCCAATATGCTCGACGCGCAGCTATGACAAACCCAGTGACGACTTTGACCGGATAGAATTATGAACCACAACAGTCGACCTAGATTGCTGCTCAAGCGCCTGCATAAGGTGATGGCGGGCGCGGACGAGGGGCAAGGGCGCCTCGACCGGGTGGTGCATGAAATTGCCTCCAATATGGTGGCGGACGTGTGTTCGCTATATCTGCTGGATAAAGAGGGTCAGCTGGAGCTTTTTGCTGCTGAAGGTCTGCATCAAAAAGCCGTTCATAATACGCGACTGAAAATCGGCGAGGGGGTGATTGGCCTGATCGCCCGCGAAAAAGTGCCTTTTAACCTAGCCGAGGCGTCCAAACATCCGAAATTCAGATATTTTCCGGAAACTGGCGAGGAGCGCTTTCAGTCGCTGATGGGGGTTCCGATCATTCGTCGCGGCGCATCGGTTGGCGTGCTGGCTATTCAAACCAAAGACACCAGACATTATGCCGAAGAGGAAGTCGAAGCCCTGCAAACTGTGGCCATGGTTATGGCGGAACTGTTGGGACAGGGTGAACTGATTGATCAAAGCCAGATCGGTAAAAGTGTTGTTGAATTCCAAGAAAATGTCACCATCCAAGCGCATATTTTTGCCGAAGGCCTTGCAACGGGTGAGGCTGTGTTCCATGAACCCAAGGTCGAGGTTGTCAGAATATCCGCTGACAATATTGAGGATGAATTAGAACGTCTTGATGATGCCTTGATGGTTATGCGCACCCAGTTGGAAAAACTGGTGGTTGCGACCGACCTAGAACATGAGTTGGAAACCCGCGAGATTTTGGAAACATATAAAATGTTTGCTTATGATCGCGGCTGGCAGGAGAAAATTCGCGGAGCTATCGAGGCTGGATTGACGGCTGAGGCCGCAGTGGAACGTGTCCAGCGTGACTTGCAAACCCGCATGTCGAGAGCGCATGACCCCTATCTGCGCGAGCGCTTGGGCGATCTGGAAAATTTATCGGCTCGGTTGGTGCGGGTTCTGATGGGCTATTATGGCGAAGCTGAACATCACAAATTGGTGACCCCATCGATCATCGTGGCAAAAACCATGGGGCCAGCCGAATTGCTGGAATATGACCGCACACATCTGAGCGGAATCGTGCTTGAAGATGGTTCGCCGACATCACATATCGCCATCGTTGCCAAGGCTCTGAAGGTGCCGCTGTTGGGGCAGGCGCACGGTCTTTTGGCGGAAACGCAGGAACATGACACGCTGGTCGTTGATGCGGTTTCGGGGCGCGTTATCATTCGGCCTGCGGGCGATATCGCGAGCACCTATGAAGCCAGCCTGCGGGAGCGTACAGCCCTTGCGCGCAAATATGCCGCGCAGGTTAATCTGCCAAGTGTCAGCCGCGACAATGTTGAGATAGAGCTGATGTTAAATGCGGGGCTTTTGATTGACTTGGATAATTTGGCAACAACGGGGGCAAGCGGTATCGGCCTTTTCCGAACCGAGTTTCAGTTCATGGTGTCATCCACCATGCCGCGCATGCAGGCGCAAACCGAGCTGTACTCGCGCGCTCTGGATGCGGTTGAGGGGAGGCGTTTGGTGTTTCGTACGCTCGACATTGGTGGTGACAAGCGGGTGAGCTTTTTACCGCTGGTTGAGGAGGAAAACCCGGCCATGGGGTGGCGCGGTGTGCGCATGGGGTTGGATCGCCCGGGTCTTCTTCGATATCAATTGCGGGCGTTGGTTGCCTCGGCCGCGGGCAGAGATTTGAACATTATGTTTCCAATGGTCGCAAATGCGGATGAATTTCTTGCGGCAAGGGAAATATTGAGAGCCGAGTTGGCCTATGTCGAACGCATGGGCAGAGAGCCGCCAAAACGAATCGCTGTGGGCTGCATGGTCGAAATTCCGTCCTTGGTCTGGGACCTTGACCGACTGTTGCAGCATGCGGACTTTGTTTCTATTGGAACAAATGACTTGATTCAGTTTTTCTTTGCGTCCGAGCGCGGGAATGCGAAAATTTCGGAGCGCTATGATGCCCTGTCGTCGCAATTTTTGAGGTTCTTAAGTCTCATTGTCAACAAGTGTGAGGCACATAATGTTCCGGTGACGATGTGTGGCGAAACGGGCGGTAAGGCGCTTGAGGCACTGGCCTTTATCGCATTGGGAATAAACAGCTTTTCATTGTCTGCTCCCTCAATATCGCCAGTGAAAATGATGGTCCGCAGCCTGGATGTTGCACCCGCGCGGGCTGCTATGAAGGACTGGCTTGGCTCGGGTACTGCCAACCTGCGTGCGCAGGTCAAAACCTTTGCTGAGGAGCATAAAGTTTTCCTCTCTTGAGCCTAGATGAGATAGGGCTTCGGGCTTCAAAACCTAATCATATCAATAATTTGCATATAATTTTATTTGACTCAGACGGGCCTCATCCCCCTACACTCGGTCCACAGATGCACAAGTGGGGGTTTGTGCACGCCGGATTGTGGTTCGAATTTTGCTCCGGATGGAACTTGATAACTATAGGGTGAGTTGCTCGCATACCGGGTTCATAAAAATAGAATTAAGACGCGATAGTAGCAGTAAGATAAGGCCAAGAATTGGTCTGATGCACGTGGAAGAGTTTAAGTGGATAAGTCAATCGGGATAGAATTGCGAGAAGCACGTCGGGAAAAAGGCATGGGCCTGCCCGAGGTGTCGTCTGTGCTTTGTATTTCTAAGACCTATTTGCGTGGTTTGGAAGAATGTAACAAGGATCAACTCCCTGACTCAGCGTTCGCCATCGGCTTTTTACGGACATATGCGGAATATCTAGGCTTGAATGCTGACGATCTCGTCGCGCGCGCCAAGCAACAACCAGCAAAAGCCCTTGATAGCGCTCCTGATGATGCAAATGATGATACGGGTGACAAGGCGACTAAGGACAAAGAGAAGGGTTCCAAAGAGGGCGGCATTATAAACCCACTGAAAAGCCATGATTCGTCAATGCCCGCGATACCGCTGGTGATAACGGTGATTGCGGGTGTTATGTCGTTGGCGGTTGCGATTGGCTTTTATGAGCCTAGCCGTAACAGCCTAGCGGATGCAGACCTTCCCCCTGTTGACACTCATAAGACGATTGAGACCAGCCAGCTTGATGATCAAAGCCGTGTTGTTTCGGTGGCGACACAGTCAGATCAAGACGAAATGGTGGCGGCTGTGAAAGCGCAAGCCCAGAGTCAAGATTCGGCCCAGAGTCAAAATTCGGCCCAAACCCAAACCCAAACCCAAGTGGAAATCGTGGCGGCAAATGACGCCTGGATTTCGCTTCGTGATTCTGAAGAACAGCCCCTTTATCGCAACGTGCTCGCAAAGGGAGAGAGTTACAGTTTTCCCGCAAATGGCGCCGTGCATTTGGCGACGGGGCACCCTGAAAACATTCAAGTATTCGTGGATGGCCGCAAGGTCCAGGCACCGACGCACCAAGGTCGCGTTGTGCGCGATTGGCGCATAAACGCAGCAAGTGACGGCGGCGGGTTCGATCAAGGTGACGGCCATATAAGCGAGCAATGAGTCTTGCTTTGCCAAAGACCCCCGTTCATTTTTTGAAAACACATATGTTCTTCCGTGAATTCTTTTCTTGCAAAACCAGGCCTGCTTCATCATTTTAGGCACCAATTGATTCTCAAATGAATCCGTATGATTTTGGGTGCCCAGTCCACCCCATGACCCCTAATGAGTAGCACCAAATGAGCGTAAGGCCCTATCGTGATATCGTCCGGCGTAAATCGCGTCAGGTGATGGTTGGCAATGTACCTGTTGGCGGCGATGCGCCGATCACTGTACAAAGTATGACCAATACGCTGACCAGCGATCCGGTGGCGACCAGTGAACAAATTGCACAATTGGTTGCTGCTGGCGCTGATATTGTGCGCGTGTCTTGTCCCGACGAAGCATCGACCAAGGCCCTTGGGCGGATTGTTCAAGACGCCGAGGTCCCCATCGTTGCGGATATCCACTTCCATTATAAACGAGCGCTTGAAGCGGCCGATGCGGGCGCGGCGTGTTTGCGCATCAATCCCGGGAATATCGGCAGCGCCGAGCGTGTTGGCGAGGTGGTGCGTGCGGCGCGGGCCAATAATGCCTCCATGCGGATTGGGGTGAATGCTGGTTCATTGGACAAGCATTTGCTTGAAAAATATGGCGAGCCCTGTCCCGAAGCACTGGTTGAAAGTGCGTTAGAACATGCGCGTCTGCTAGAAGATCAAGATTTCTATGAATTTAAAATCAGTGTGAAGGCCTCAGACGTGTTCTTGGCGGTGGCGGCTTATCATGGTTTGGCAGATGCATGTGACTATCCACTTCACCTCGGTATTACCGAGGCAGGCGGTCTGCGTGGTGGGACGGTGAAATCGTCCATCGGCATTGGGAATCTATTGTGGGCGGGAATCGGCGACACCATTCGCGTCTCGCTTTCTGCTGACCCGGTTGAGGAAATTAAAGCTGGGTTTGAAATTCTCAAATCCTTAGGATTGCGCCACCGGGGTGTTCGAGTTGTCTCTTGCCCGTCATGTGCGCGTCAGGCCTTCCCGGTGATTAAGACGGTCGAAGCGCTTGAGGAGCGGCTGGCGCATATTCATACGCCGCTGAGCCTATCGGTCCTTGGCTGTGTGGTGAATGGCCCGGGCGAGGCGCGCGAGACAGACATTGGCTTAACTGGTGGTGGCAAGGGCAACCATATGGTCTATTTGTCGGGCGTCGCCGACCATAAGGTGATGGACGAGGATATCATTGATCATATCGTTTCGCTGGTGGAAGATAAGGCCAAAGAAATTGAAGCTGCACAGGAGATAGAGGCAGCCGAACGAGATGCTGTTAGCTAGAAAGAGTAAGAAACGTGGCAAAATTACAGCCCGTCAGGGGCACACAGGATATTTGGGGTGAACAGGCCCGGCGTCATTCATGGGTTGTGGATGTGTTTCGTTCCGTCGCCTCGCGCTATGGGTTTGGCGAAATACAGACGCCCATTTTCGAATTTACCGAGGTTTTTAAGCGCACATTGGGTGAAACGTCTGATGTGGTGTCGAAGGAGATGTATACATTTGAGGACCGCGGCGGCGACATGATGACCCTGCGCCCCGAATATACGGCGGGTATTGCGCGCTCCTATATATCAGAGGGTATGCAGCAACATGGCGTCTGCAAGCTCTATGGCTGGGGTCCCATGTTCCGCTATGAACGCCCACAAAAAGGCCGGTTTCGACAGTTTCACCAGCTTGATGCAGAGATTATTGGTGCCGCAGAACCGGATGCCGATATAGAGGTCATCGCAATGGCACATCAACTGCTCTTAGAGCTGGGTGTCGCAGAAAAAACCTCGCTCCACCTCAATAGTCTTGGCGATCAAGAAAGCCGCATGGACTACCGCGACGCATTGGTGAAATATTTTACCGGGCATAAAGACAAGCTGTCCGATGACAGTCGTGAACGCCTAGAGCGGAACCCGCTGCGTATTCTTGATTCCAAGGATAAAGGCGACCGCGCTTTGCTGGCGGATGCCCCGAAATTTGAGGCCTATTTGAATGAGAATTCGCTGCGATTTTTCGAGCGCGTGCAAATTGGCCTGACCGCGCTGGGCATCCCGTTTGAGGTTGATCAGATGCTGGTGCGTGGTCTGGATTATTATTGTCACACCGCATTTGAATTTATGACCGACGCCTTGGGTGCCCAGGGAACGGTTCTTGCGGGCGGGCGTTATGACGGTCTTATCGAACAAATGGGTGGCCAGCCCACGCCGGGTATTGGTTGGGCAGGCGGAATCGAGCGTTTGTCCATGTTGATGGGCGACCTCCCAGCGCCTGACCGGCCCATAGCGGTGATTGCGCTCGGCGAAGATGCGGCAGTTCTAGGTTCTGTTGCTGCTTATTACCTGCGTCTTTCGGGCAAGCGGGTTGATATGGCTTTTAAGGGTAATTTGAAAAAACAAATGCAGCGGGCGAATAAATTAAATGCCTGCATGGCGGTGATTATCGGCGAAGATGAAATCTCTAGGGGCATTGTCATCCTTCGTGACTTGGATACAGGTGAGCAGCGCGAAGTGCCGATTGAAGATATTGTCGAGACCATTGTTCCCGAGCCGTATGTGCCCGAAACTTAGCCGTGCATCCTGCTGAATGAATGCGCTGACTGGTTTTAAAATAGTGCCAAAGATGAATTGATGCTCGTAGGACGCCCCGATGATACCCATAGAGAAAATAACCAATATTCTTGATCGTTATGACGAATTGCAGGCCCATCTTGCTGACCCGGAAAGCATTGGCGGCGACTTTGCCTCCGTCTCTAAGGAGTTTTCCGACCTAGAGCCAGTGGTCACCAAGGCCCGCGAGCTTCAGGAATTGGAAGCGGAGATTAAAAGCCTCAAGGAACTGGCGGCAGACCCTGACAGTGACGATGAAATGCGCGCGATGGCCGACGAAGAATTGCAGGAGGCCATTGAACGTCTACCAAAACTCGAAAAAGATTTATCCTTTTTGCTGTTACCTAAAGATTCGGCGGATGAACGGTCCGCCATTTTGGAAATTCGCGCTGGGACGGGCGGGGATGAGGCCGCGCTGTTTGCGGGCGACCTGCTGCGTATGTACCAACGATATGCCGAGATGCATGGTTGGAAGATGGAAACCCTGTCCATGTCCGCTGGTGATGTGGGCGGCGTTAAAGAGGTGATCGCCAATGTTTCGGGCAAAGGGGTGTTCGCGCGGTTAAAATTTGAATCTGGGGTGCACCGGGTGCAACGGGTCCCTGCGACCGAATCCAGCGGGCGCATTCACACATCCGCTGCGACCGTCGCGGTACTGCCTGAACCTGAAGAGGTTGATGTGCATATCGAAGATAAAGACCTGCGTGTGGATGTGTTCCGCGCCAGCGGGCCGGGCGGGCAGTCGGTGAATACAACCGATAGTGCGGTGCGCATCACCCATCTGCCGACGGGCATTGTGGTGCAGCAACAGGATGAAAAGTCGCAGCATAAAAACAAAGCAAAGGCCATGACGGTTCTGCGCGCGCGCATTTACGAACATGAACGCGCCATCATTGATGCCGAACGCGCGGCGGATCGCAAGGGACAGATCGGGTCCGGTGACAGGTCTGAACGCATTCGCACATATAATTACCCGCAGGGCCGGGTGACTGACCACAGGATTAATCTCACGCTGCATAAGCTGGACCAGATTATGGAAGGCGCGGGTCTGGATGATATTATCACCAGCCTCATCAACGAAGACCAAGCAGCCCGTTTATCCGCTATGGAGCAGGGTGGCTAATGAATGTGCGGACGGCCTTAAGTGCAGCGACTTTATCGTTAAAAGGTGCCGGAATCGACACTGCGCGGCTGGATGCGGAACTATTGTTGGCCCAGATATTTGGTATTGCCCGTTTTGATCTGGTGCTGCAAGGCGACACCGATATCACGGACGATCAAGCAAACGCATTTGAGGCGTTATTGGCACGTCGTCGGACCCATGAACCGATGGCGCATATTCTGGGCTCTCGTGAATTCTGGTCGTTGGACTTTGCTGTTAATCAACATACTTTGGTGCCGCGCCCTGACAGTGAAACTTTGGTCGAGGCGGTTATAAAGTCAGTTCAAGATGCTGATCCAATGGCACCGTTCCGTATTCTTGACTTAGGCACAGGGTCGGGCTGTCTTTTGTTGGCCATTCTATCAGAATTAAAGGGCGGGCATGGCCTTGGTGTCGATATTTCAAATGACGCGCTGCTCGTCGCGCAAAGAAATGCGCAGGCATTGGGAATGGCTGAACGTGCTGAATTTCAGCCATTTGATTATATGCAAGCATCCGGCCTAGATGGATTTGGCGATTTTGACATCATTATTTCCAACCCGCCCTATATCGAAAGCGCCGATATTGCGACACTTGATGAAGAGGTTCGTGACTTTGACCCGCATGGTGCGCTGGATGGTGGCACAGACGGTCTTGATCATTACCGCCGCCTGGCTGACATTACGCGCAACTGGCTCAGACCCAATGGGCGGTTGTTTTTGGAAGTTGGTGCCGGGCAGGCTGGACCTGTGAGCAAAATTCTGGCGCAGAACGACTGGGATGATGTGGCGATATATAAGGACCTTGCGGGGGTGGAGCGAGCCCTCGGCGCACGTTATTTTGGCCGAAATGATGGGTAATTAACCCTTGTTTAAGAGGAAAAAAGCTATTTTAGCTATTGGCAGACGCGCAATGAGGGGATAATGTTGCGCCTTAAGTGCGAGGGAGCACTTGGCGCGGGGGTTTATGGGACACGACTCAATAGACCCCGCGGGCCATTAATTTCCGGGACATATGAAATTTTCGCGATGTGACCATTTCTTTATTTGGCAAGTCGTGACGGTTTTTATAATCCGGCACAAAAACACCTGAACAGACGAATAGATAGATGAAACCAAATCAATCCAATCGCCGTTCCCGTAACAAGGGCGGTAAGCGAAGCGGTGGCGGCGGTCAAAACCGCTCTAATCCCAGAAATCAGAATCAGATCAAGCAAATGCTTGATAAGTTCAATTCTCAGGGACGTGATGCGCGCCAAGCGGGTGACCGTGTGGCTGCGGAAAATTTCTTTCAACATGCCGAACATTACCAACGCATGCTCAACGAGATTGAAGGCGCAGGTGCGAATAAATCATCTCTCTCAGCGTCGGACGCGGGCAATTCTCAGAACTCTTCTTCCGAAGCGTCGCGCGGCAATGAAAAGCCAGTCATAGATACACCGGTTAACGATGTGTCTAAGGATGCGACACCCGATAGCGAAGCATCTGTTGGCGATACGCCGGGCAATGAAAAAGCCACAGCGAAGAAAAAGCCCGCAGCCACCCGCAAACGGGCGACGCCCAAGGGCGACTTGTTCACATCACCATTGGATATTATCGAATCCATACAAGCGGGCCATTCGCAAGCCGAAGATCAAGACTCAGGCCAAGATACAGGCCAAGATACAGGGGCCAAGGCTGCGAAACCGCCGCGCCGCGCGCCACGGGCTAAAAAGGCGGCAGCGGAGTAGCTGCGTCTTTGCGCTGTCTTGGGCGCCCTCCATTCTAGAGCAAAAAACTGTCACCTCACCCCTTGTGTTGCCCAAAAGGCACACCATATGGTTGGTTGAGCAGCGGGAGCATGACTTCCGCCAAGTTTAGTGTCTAGAATAAACATATGGATGCATGCGAACGCTCTTAGGGGCCTTTGTGTGGGGATCCCGGCGATTGAGGGCTGATCATGAATTTTGAAAATTACACAGAGCGGGCGCGCGGGTTTGTTCAAGCGGCGCAAAATGCGGCGTTGGGTGCCGGACATCAGAAATTTACACCTGAACACATTCTAAAAGTTTTGCTGGAAGACAAAGAAGGTCTTTGCGCCAATTTGATGCGCGCAGCAGGTGCAAAACCGGACGTGGCATTGCAGGGCGTTGATGCGGCGCTTGCTAAATTGCCGCGGGTCGAAGGCTCTGGCGCGGGTCAGCTTTATATGGCGCCAGAAACTGCGCGTCTATTTGATAACGCTGGCAAGGTCGCTGAAAAATCGGGTGATAAGTTTGTAACGGCTGAGCGTTTATTGCTGGCGCTTCTGCTCGAAGAAAAATCCCAATCGGCGATCATCCTCACAGAATCTGGTTTGAGCGCGCAGGGTCTGAACGGTGCGATCAACGAGCTGCGAAAAGGGCGTACAGCGGATACCGAAAGCGCGGAAGACCGCTATGACGCGCTTAAGCGTTTCGCGCGTGATCTGACGGAAGAAGCCATGAACGGCAAGCTAGACCCCGTGATTGGGCGGGATGAAGAGATACGCCGCACTATTCAGGTGCTGTCACGGCGAACCAAAAATAATCCAGTTCTTATCGGTGAACCCGGTGTCGGTAAGACCGCAATCGCCGAGGGATTGGCACAACGTATCGCCAATGGCGACGTGCCAGAAAGTCTGCGTAATCGGCGCTTGATGTCGCTTGATATGGGCTCGCTGATAGCAGGGGCTAAATATCGCGGTGAATTTGAAGAGCGGCTCAAAGGCTTACTTGAAGAAGTCAGTGCATCTGATGGTGGAATCATTCTGTTCATCGATGAAATGCACACACTTGTGGGGGCTGGGAAATCGGATGGGGCTATGGATGCATCCAATCTGCTGAAGCCTGCTTTGGCGCGGGGCGAGTTGCATTGCGTGGGTGCCACTACACTCGAAGAATACAGAAAGCATGTCGAAAAAGATGCCGCGCTCGAACGCCGTTTTCAGCCAGTATTGGTGAGCGAACCAACTGTTGAGGACACCATTTCAATCCTGCGGGGCCTAAAAGAAAAATATGAAGTTCATCACGGTGTGCGGATCACCGATGGCGCACTGGTGAGTGCGGCCACTTTGTCGAATCGCTATATCACCGATCGTTTCCTGCCCGATAAGGCCATTGATCTGATGGACGAAGCGGCATCGCGCCTGCGCATGGTCGTTGATTCCAAGCCCGAAGAAATTGACGAGCTTGATCGGCGGATTATCCAACTGAAGATTGAACGCGAAGCGCTTAAAAAAGAGAGCGACAAAGCCTCAAAAGAGCGGCTTGATCAGTTAGAGGTGGAACTACAGGACCTTGAAGAAAGGTCTGGTGAGTTAACCCTGCGCTGGCGGGCGGAAAAGGACAAGCTTGCGGATTCGCAGGGCCTCAAAGAAAAACTTGATGCCGCACGAATTGAATTGGAGCAGGTTCAGCGCGCTGGCGACTTGGCGCGCGCGGGGGAGCTGACCTATAGTGTGATCCCGCAGTTAGAAGAAAAAATTGAAGCGGCGTCTGGGCATGAAAAAGGCGATCTTTTGAACGAAGAGGTCAAGTCTGAAGACATTGCGAGCGTGGTCTCTCGGTGGACGGGTATCCCCGTCGATAAGATGCTTGAGGGCGAGCGGGAAAAGCTGCTTTCGATGGAGAGCATGATTGGCGCGCGCGTCATTGGCCAAACGGAGGCTGTCGAGGCTGTCGCGAAGGCCGTTCGGCGCTCGCGTGCGGGCCTGCAAGAAGCCTCGCGGCCATTGGGATCGTTCCTGTTTCTTGGACCGACTGGTGTGGGTAAGACTGAGCTGACCAAGGCCCTGGCAGAGTTTTTATTTGATGATGAACATGCCATGGTGCGCGTGGATATGTCGGAATTTATGGAAAAACACGCGGTTGCGCGCTTGATTGGGGCACCGCCGGGCTATGTGGGCTACGAAGAAGGCGGTGTTTTAACCGAGGCGGTCCGCAGACGCCCTTATCAAGTCATCCTGTTTGATGAGATTGAAAAAGCACACCCTGATGTGTTCAATGTTCTGTTGCAGGTTTTGGATGATGGTCGCTTGACCGATGGCCAGGGGCGCACAGTGGACTTTACCAACACGCTGATTATTTTGACGTCCAATATTGGCAGTCAGGCCATTGCGGCGCTGCCCGATGGCGCCGCCGTTGCCGATGCGCGTGACGAGGTTATGCAACATGTGCAGGGCCACTTCCGGCCAGAATTTTTGAACAGGCTAGATGAAATTATATTGTTCCATAGGCTGGACCGTCGCCATATCGGCGCGATCGTCGATATTCAGTTGGCAGCCTTGCAGTCGCGTCTGGCAGACCGCAAAATTGTCCTCACCCTGTCCGCGGAAGCACGCGACCTGCTCGCAGAATTGGGGTATGATCCAGTTTATGGTGCGCGGCCTTTGAAGCGGGTGATCCAGCGCCATGTTCAAGATAAGTTGGCAGAGATGATATTGGCCGGGGATGTTCCAGACGGCAGTCATATAGATGTCGAGGTCGAGGGTGATGACGTCGCCCTTAAACTGGAGGGAGCGAAGGAAGCCGCCGCAGAATAGAGAATGTACCATTCCTTTGCCCAAATTTTGACCTGATTGGCCCTTAAAAATGGGCTCAAGGGGGCGCAAATGGGTATAGCGAGAACGAGTTTATTGCGGGGCCTTGTCGCATTTGTCATCCTATGCATGACGGGGCCGATGGTCTCGGCACAGGAAGACACTCCGCCAGTGCAAACAAATTCTGCTCTGGACTTCAGCGGTTTTGAGCCCCTACAGGTTGTGATCCGCCCGCGGGAAAGGGTCAGCGAGTCGGGGATATATCGGGATGCGGTGGTTGAAAGTATTCATGGTAAATTCTATCGCTTTTCAGGACTTTATATTGATGATCTGTTGATGCGTCGATCCAATATTCTGGAGCATGAACCGGCGTGGCCCGGCGCTGGTCGGCCACTGAGCCGTTATGGCGTCGCAGCGTCTGGGCAGCGGACCCCCGAAGATCGCATGACCGAGCGCTTTGTTCTTGGCAATAATATTGGCATGGTTATGGGAGCCGAATACACGCACATGGGTTTTCTGGAAATTGCGGCCATGTTTAATGTTGATCCCACCCCTGAACCGATCGGAATGCCGACCGTAAAAGGCATCTACGCCGAATCTGCGGGACTTAATCAGCTCTATGATCAAGGGAATCATCAGCTTGGTGTGATCAGTTTTGCGGCTGCGCGTCCAGTGCGTTTGCCTGATTGATATAAATCTCTGCACCCGCGCGTAGCAGTCGTTCATTTTTGCTCGCGACATTTGTAATTTGATTGAAATATAACCAAAGCCGTGCACCGGATATGGTTATATTTGTTCAATAAATACCGATATTTGCTGGGTCTGATCTTTTTTTTCGTTTTTTGAAAAAAAGGTGTTTACAAGGCTCGCTCCTCTGCATATAACCCGCCCCACGTCACCGCTCGGGTGAGGTCGCAAATAGCGGCGCGCTCGGCGGTTATTTTTTGGCTCTTTGACATTGTAGATATGGAAGGGAGATGTAGGCGGCGATTTTGTCTGACTGCATTGGTTTTACTGATGTAGTTTTACTGGATTGATCTGCTTATATTTTCCGAGACAGTTACTTA